>MDSZ01174457.1_pt1 | contig 10218 bp, 14 predicted proteins | sample 811201 | NCBI WGS metagenome assembly MDSZ01 (sample SAMN05326647, study PRJNA326480) | marine metagenome | isolation source: seawater | place: Indian Ocean: North | collected 2010 | reverse complement strand
ATGATGCGTGAATCTTCGGGTTGCGGGCGAACGAAGGCATCGTGAAAGAGAAAGAGAGGTCAGTGACCGTAATGCGCTTGAAGAAGGAGAGGTAGGCAGACGAGCCATCGTCGAATGTCCCATATAGATAGAACGGCTGAGGGACGGTCGCGGAGACATCGAGTTGGACGCGGGGCGTCGCCAGTAGGCCCTTTCGAGTTCCTTCTCGGTCGGTGTGCAGAATTTCTGTCCGGTTCAGGAGTGGGTAGTGCGCGGTGACTTTCAGAAGGCGGGGGGTGATGTTCTGTTGCTGGCTCACGCTGCCGATTCGTCCGTAGCGACGGCTTCGGTCAGCCTTCTGAGCCAGAACATGCTTCCTCAATTACCCACCATCCGAGTGACGCTGCTACGGAGTTTGGGGAAGAGACCGGAGAGGGCCTCGCCCTGCGCAGCAGCGGCTTGCTCGGAGGCTTGGGCCGCTGCCTTCGCTCCATCTTCAGACGACTGTATGGAACGGAGGCGGTTGTAGTTGTTCTGTGCGACCGCACTCATTCCGTGCTTGACGTGGCGAGGCGTGCCCTGAATTGCGAGGGCTGCACCGAGCGCTTGGGCTTGAGAAGCAGCATTCGCGGAAACAATCCGCTGAATTTCGGGCATGAGGTCAACGTCGCTCCCTTGCTCCCAACGAGCAACAAGGTTCGCTGCCCTTTCCTTCTGGTCGGGTGAGAGGGAAGCGCACATGGATTGGACTTGGCGGCGCTGACTCGGCGACATTTGTCGCTTGCCTTGGCCGGATGAAAGAACGTCACGATGCCATGCGCGAAGACCAGCCGTCTGGTCAACAGTCACGGTCCTGCGCATCTTGTTCTCGATGCGAACCAGTTCGGCTTCCATGGGGGCGCCAGCGCGCTTCAGGTTCATGCTCTCCTCGATGAGGCGTGCGCGGTGCTCGCGGAGGTCGTCAAGGACCTCAGGGTTGCGAACCTTCGCATGTTGCATCTCCACGTCCACTTGACGAACGGCTGCGTCCATCATGTTGGCGTCACTCTTGATGCGGCGGAAGTCCTTCTCAAGAGCGTTCTTCTGCTGAACCATTTCCATGTAGGCGCGCTTCTCAGCGGCCTCCTTGCGCCGTTGTGCTTCGGCAGCGGCGGCTTCGCGGGCACGCTTCTCGGCGGCTTGCTTCTGCTTGATGGCTGCCTCTTTGGCCTTCTGTTCAGCCATCCGTCGAGCATTCTCTTCGGCCATCTTCTTCTCGTGCATGGCCTTCTTCCGAGCCTCACGCTGTTGCTCGGCTTTTTGGCGCATGAGGTCAGACGAATTGATGGCGATGTTCCGCGCTTCCTCCTGAGCCTTACGGGCTGAATCCTTCATTTCGGCAGCCTTCTTCCTTTGGCGCTCAGCCTCCTCGCGGCGAGCCTGTTCGCCACGCTCAATCTCGGCACGTCGGCGCTCAGCCTGTGCTTGCTGCTGAGCAAGCGCGGCCCTGACGCGGGCCTCTTTCTCTTCCTGTGCTCGGCGACGCTTCGCGAGTTCAGCGGGAGAAGCCTCCGGAACAGCAAGCGTGATGGAAGGGAGAGAGGGCGCAACGATTTTCTCAACCGAGCGGTCGAGGCGTGCCTTCTTGGCGGCGATTGATTGCTTGCCCGGAACCTTTGCGCGGCGCTGGTCCTCAAAGATGGCGTGCTGACGTCGCATGGCCTGACGTTGTCGCTCGGCCTCGAGACGGTCAAATTGCTCAAGGTCGATGTGATATTGGCGGATGAACGACTGAATCTGCGACATTTGGCGCTGCTTCATGGCGATGGCTCGCTGTGCCGCTGGGATGTTGCAGCCACCACGACGGATGTCCTCGCGCAGGCGTGCGATGTCGAGTTCGAGTTGCTTCTGCACACGGATTGCGGAGCGTGCATCATTCGGGCTGATAGGCAGGGTAGTCGGCTTCACAGACATTTCATTCAATCCTCCCGATGATAAACAGGCCGGCAAGCATCCATGCGAGCCCCGCGCCAGCCCGAGTGCCGGGCGAGCCGAGGGGAGCGATGGAAGATGGAATCGAGCGGACGCGCTCATAGAGGGTGGGTTGTTTCTTTTCCTTGAGGGCGGCTCGCACCAACGCTGGCGTCCCCGACTTCAGGCGTTCGACCTCATTGTTCAGGTCAACGTTCGTTTGTTCGACCTGCTGGAGTTTCTTGCTCAGGCTGGACACTTTCCCCTGAGACGCGAACAGTTCCTTGTTGAGTCGACTGACCTGCTGGTTCAGCCTCGTTTGGTCCTTGAGAACCCGCTGGTATTCGATGTCCAACCCAGCGTGAAGGGCTTCCCACTTTTCGGACGAATTCTTGTATTGGGATTTCTCGGAAATGAGCACCTGCCGCTCAGCATTGATTTCAGCGATACGAGCATTGGCCTGAGCAACCTCGCCTTGCTTCCGGTTCACTTCTTGCTGAGCGCTCAGCATCGCAGCATAGGCTTGGTCATACATGCGAAGCAGGTAAGATGCTTCGTTGCGTAGGACGCTGGGGAACTGGGACGAAGGACGGAGACGCATATTGCCGTCCTGTTGTCCCCCGGGGGACTGTCCACCCTGCTGCCCAAGCACGCTTTCACCTCAGCGGGTGAGGAAGTACAGAGCAGCGATACCGAGAGCGATTCCCGTCATGTTGGAACCGGTGAAGCCACCAAGGTATTCGATGTCTTCGTGTGCGGAGCCAAAACCGAAGAGGTTGGATTGCATGTTTCCGCCACCCGACATCTTCGCTTCAGGTTCGTTCCCATACCAGCCAGAGTAGCAGTGAGAGCCGAGGGCGCCGAACATCACCGGGGTTCGGGCTCGCTCACTGAAAAGGCGTGCAGGAATCTGCTTCATGTCTTCGAAGAACCCCGTGGGGGAACTCCGGACGGCTGCGGTTCCGGTTCGTCGTGCGAGTGCGTTGCTGTATTGCGTCATTTGTGTTCACTTCCTCATTTGTAGTAGCGGTCGAACAACACCTTGCTCAAGAGACCGAGTGAGAAAAAGCCAGCACCGACCAACAAGGTCTCGCTGCTCTTCCACCGGATGTCTCCGAGGCGACCCTTCTTCGAGGTCGTCCCAAGGGGCTGTTGGACAGGGGCGGGGGCCGAGCCAAGACCGAAGTCTCGCTTGGCGCTGGGGGAATTGACGAGGTCCATCGCTGACTCGTCGGTCTTGAAATTCATCATCTCGGTGTTGCCGAAATTCTTCATCTTGGGGTTGGGGGTGGTGCTTGGGCGGGGTGGAGGGGAGTCCTGAAGAGTGATGAAACCCTCGTCCGGTGGACTACCCATGAAAGAATCAAACGCCATTGTATCACCTGCCCCTAAGTCCGTTGAGAGCACGAACAATTGGGAGTTGGTAGCCACCGTTGGGTGATGAGCCGAGACCTGCAAGGCTGCCGGCGATGTTCTGCATCATCACCGGAACCCGCTTGGTGGAAGGGTCAGCGATGAGAGGGAAGACCTTGGAGACCTTGACGGATTCTCCCAATTTGAATGTCGGGAAAATCAACTCGGCGGGAATCCACTTGTTGCCGAATTCGCGCGTCGGCCCGTGAGTCTTGACGACCAGCATGACGTGATTAAACACGCCATCATTGTTGGAATCAACGATGAGTGCTCCGGTCTGGTAGCCGATTGCACCAAGCATCGCGGCCCCAACGATGACGAAATCGTCACAGTCTGCGGCTGAACGACCGGTCTCAGCATCCTTGATGAGACGGCGGGCCGTCTGGAAGTATTCCACATCAATGGGGTCCTTGCGGTAAGTCAGGTTGTTCTGGACCCACTTGACGATGGCCCGAATTTCTCCGAGTTCGTCGTGTCCAGCGACACCAGCACGGTTGGTGATTTCGACCGCCTTTCGACGGACGTATTCGTCGCGCAGGCCGTCCTCGATGAGTTGCCGAAGGTACTCGACAACTGTCGCGAATCGCTGCTCAATCCCTGTGCTGGGATTGAACTTCACCCGAAGGATTCGCTCGGCCATGTTGTCCGCCACGCTTCTCCATCACTTCAACTTGACCCAACCCTTATCGCCGCTTGAACGAAGAAAGGCACATGCGACTTTCCCTGACGATTCCGGCTGAGCCAATCGCTCAAGGGCGGCCGAGATTCTCGAACAAGGGAGGATTCGTCAGGGCATTCGACCCCAAGAAATCGAAGGATTGGAAGGCTTTCGTTGCTGCATTTGCCGAGCAGGCGATGCGGGACCAAGGCTACGAAAAACCAACGGACGTTGCGCTACGGGTGCGGGCGCGATTCGCTTTTTCACTACCGAAAAGCAAGTGGAGGAAACGAGAACCTGTCGGGGCTCAATGGCGCAACCAGAAACCTGACCTCGACAATCTGTTCAAGGCAATCACTGACGCTTGTGAAGGCATCGTGTATCACAACGACTCTCAGATTGTGAAGGTCGTCATTGAGAAAATCATGGTCGCTCAAGGTGATGCGCCTTACGTCGCGGTCGTCATTGAAGATGCCGGGCCGTTCAACGCTTGAGGTTCAGATTCTTCTTCTTCGGGGTACGCTCGAGTTTCCACTGCGTCTTCCTCGGGGGTTCTCGTGAAAGCACCAGACGAGGGCGCGCATTTGATTCATCATCCTCATCGGGCTCGTCACCCTCCTCGGGCACATCAGGCTCAGGTGCGATGTTCTGTGAGTCCCGATAGCGTGACCACTCCGGCTCAACGTCGACGTCCTCATTCTCGGGAACCGGAGCGTCAAGCACCGGCTTGAATGAGCGCATCGGGCTCTCGGCCGATTCGTTGCGCTTCTCAATGAAACCCATGATTTCCTCAGCAGCGGAAAGGAGGCTCTTCCAATCGACCTTTCCGGCCTGACTAACCACACCTTCAATGTCCATCGTCTTCAGGTTGTCGAGAATGGAATTGATGCCGCCCTTGTTTTCTTTGATTCGCTCGACAATGTCGGCGACTGACTCGAGGTCGAGGTCACGCAAATCAACACCAACTTTCTGAAACAGCGCCTTGGCCTCATCGAGGTCTCCGGTGAAATCAGCCACCATTTTGTTGGCGCTGTCGAGGGTGTCCTCCAATTGGTCCATTTCTTCCATGATGGTTTCGAGATGCTCAAGTGCTTCGCTGGAATGCCCATCGAGACGGACGGTCATGTACGCAATCACCGAATTGATGGAAGCGTTCATCACGGCCAAGGCAGTGATGCCCGAAAACAGGAGTTCCTGTGAAAATCCGTAGGCCATCAGTGCAAATGTCGAGGTGGCGGGGCCGAGGAAAAGAGACAGGTAAAGCCACGTCGGCCATTCCCGCGTTTCGCGTTCCTGCACCTCACCCACCGGCTCTTCCGTCAAAGAATCACCTCAAGCAGCCTGCACACGCTTCAGCATCTCGCGACAGACCCCGGCGACCTCCGAGCGGAGCAAGAAGTTGTAGTCGTGGATGACGCCGCCAGTTTCCTTGTAGGGCTCAATGAGCGCCATCAATTCCTCGTAGGTGTTGCTGCGGAAGATGTTCCAGAAGACTTCGTTCTTCTTCAGTTCACCGACCACGAAAGCGTACACGAGGTCGGGGTCGGTGCCTTCACCAATCTTCTCCATCGCGTCTTGCATCCCGCGACCAATGTCCCTCAGACTCCTGACGAGAACCATACGTTCGGCCATCTTGTCCAACTTTCCTTGGGGGGCAAGTGGACTGAATTCGACCACGACGTTGTCGACGGTGATGTCGATTTGTTCCTGAACGGCGTTCAGTTTCTTCGGGTCTTCGAGTTCCTGACCCATGATGGTCTTGAATTGCTCCATCAGGGCGTGCTTGTACTGCTCGGGTGTGACCTCAATTTCGGCCACCTCTTCCGGCTGCTCCTGCTCCGGGCCTTCGAAGAAATTGTCGGCTGGGGGTTGCGCCTGCGCTTCAGGTGCCGCCTGTGGGGGATTCGCCTGAGGGGCCGCTTGAGACGGCTGAGCATACGGGTCGTATGTCGGAGAGTCGTAGCCAGCCGGAACCTGATTCCGCGTAGGGATGACGTTCGATGCTGCGCTCGCCAGAGAACCGAGCATTTCTGGTTGAAGGAGGCGAGAGGCGATGCGCTCAAGGGCGCCGCTGTTTCCTCCGCCATCGAGCATTTGTTCAACCATTCGCTGCTTGAAAATGGTCTTCATGTCGGTATCGAAGAATCCATCGTTGTCCTTCGTGCGCATCATCTCGCGCATGAACGCCATCTGTTGCATGTTGAATTGCTGGTCACGGGCCTGAGACTCGCGACGAATTTCTGATTCGCGCTGCTGGTCCAGCCGTCGCTGCTCCATCTGCATCATCATCTGACGGTGCTGGTTTTCAGAAGCAATCCGCTGCTGGAGAGCAAGGAATTGCATCATCGAAAACATGGAGTCAGAATCACTCCCTCCCTTCGGGGGCTTCATCGAGAAATCTTCAGTTGGTCGAGGAGGCGGGGCGAAGGCTTCGTGCTGCATCCGATTGACCTCCTGTTGGTAGGCAGTGCTTGGCTGAGCCTCCTGCCTGACCACCGGGGTGACGGGGGTAGTGACTCCGGCAAGTGGGTCGACCGCTGCCGTCATCGAGGTCTTGATGTTTTCAACATCGAAACCGCGAGCCTTGAGCCACGCGATGTAGTACTTCTTGATGGTCGACTGTTCTGCGCCCACTCGGCTCGCGATTTCGTCGAAGGGGGGATGGGAAGCGCCTCCTTCGTGAAACGCCATCCCGTCATACCAATTCTCGTCAGAGAAGACGTTCTTCAGAAGTTCCTTCCTCTCGCTCGGGTCAAGGGAGGTCCATTGGGCGTCGCCCGCTTCCTCATCATCAGTCATGTCGTATTCATCGCTCAATTTCATCATCCTCCAAGGGGTTCCCAAATTTGTCGCAATCGACCTCGTTGCCTTCGTCGTCCATGAAGAAGAAATTCCCGTATTCATCTTCGTAAATGATGAATTCCTCCTCGCTGATTGGCTGGGCAGATTGGTTGACTTTGTCCTTCACATTCCGAAAGAAAGAGACTCCGGCGGCGACCGCATTCGAACCCATCATCATCCCTGCTTCGGCTGCGGCTTCTTGGAGAACGTCCGTTAGCGTGCGCTCTTTCTTGGGGACTGTAAGGGGGATTCGGTTCTCCATCAGCACGGCAGCAGTTGCGACGACCTGACGGCGAATGTCGTCAATCAGGCCCTGAGCCCGGTAGGGGTTGGCGATGAGTTCCGCGTAGTAGCGGTTCATCTGCTCCTTCTGCTCCTTGAGGGCGTTCTCAAGGTCAGGTGTGATGACGTCGGTCAGGTCCATCACTCCTTCTTCGCGTATGGGTCAACGGTTGGGTCGTCAGCCTTCTGTTCCTCTTCGTCATCGTCGAGGAAGTCGAGGTCTTCGTCGTCCAACAAATCTTCGAGAGTTTCGAGGACCGCCTCAGCCCAGACACGCTGAACCACCTTGACGTCCTTCCACTCGACAGAGTTCACGTTCTCCCACGTCACCAAGACGAGATGTTCATCGCTCAGATGCAAGTACAATCCGTTGTCGTGCATGATGGCTTCGACGTCCTCGTACGTCTTGGCAGTTCCATCGGGATTCTTGACGTGGACAGCGGAGGCCTTGACCTTCATTGACCACCTCCCTTCGCGTTGTGGGCATAAAGGTGGAGGTTCGAACGATATGGCCTTGGCCAACAGCAGATGAAATTCCTGTGTGCCGGAAATGCGAACATCGCAACCGTACATCCTTAAGTCCGCGACGCATGTCGCGTAGCGACATGGGAAGATGGAATGACGAGACAGCAACCGACAAACAGCGACGTCTCCGCTCCCTTAAACGAAAGCGCATCGGCTATCTTGAACACGTCTTTCGCAAGAAAAGTCCAGAACCGGATAGGCGCATTTCGAGGTTCCGTCTGACGCGCCAAGAGGTCGGTCTCATCGAACAAGCACGAGCCGCACAAGAAGCGGGAATCTGGAAACATTGTCCGGATGATTTGTACGAAATTTTGGTTGAAGGGAACATCGCTTGGCAAGGTGTCCCCGTCAAGGCGCATGGGACAGACTACATTCCCGACAAGGGCATCGTGCTCATGGCTCTCAAACTTCTGAATTTGTACTTCATCGGCGCCACACCATACCACGGCATCCTACTGCGCGACATGTACGGTGTGGACGGGCAAGTGATGCGGGCGCACGACCTGACTCGTCGCGTCAATCGTGGTGCGCTTTACGCGCAAGTGGAAGAACTCGGGGCACGAGTCGAGGACCTCGCAGACGATGACTTCGACTTTGACGAGGAGGATTGGGATTCCCTTTAGTCGACGTTCTCAGTGAGACCCCAGACTTTGGTCTTGTATCGAGAGTCCAACTGAGACCGGAGAATTGTTTCGCCAACTTCGGTGAATTCCGGGTAGCGAGCAAGGGTCTGACTGATGGAATACGAAGAGACGTTCATCTTGGGCCAGCGGTCCAGAAGCAGGCTCATGACTTCGCGGGTGGTCCGCGGGCCTTCACTCAGAACCTTTGCAATCCTCTCTCGTCGCCGCTTAATCCCTCTCGCCATGCTGGGTGCTGGGAATCACACTACATGAAAGTTCAGAAGACTTCGACCCTCTCAATTTCGAAAAGTGGGACTTCTTCAACGGGCATCGCAGCAAGGACACCTTGGTTCATCCGGTAATACGATTCGATGTATTCCCTTGCCTCACGTTCACTTCGGAACGCAGCGACGACTCCGAGCCGGTGGTGGGCATTCTGATTGCCCCCATCTCGAAGGACCTTAACCTCGTATTCATCTTCCTCGTCGGAATTCACCGGGTCTTCCTCGGTGGCGTCATCGTCGGTGAGGAAGGCAGACATGGTCTGGCTCTTTCGGAGTTTCACGGTTTCAAGTTTGGAGCGACGCCCGGTGACGGGACAACCACTCTTCTCGCACCACACTCCAACTTGCTTAGGATTGAAAACGACCCAAATGTCGATGCTCTCTCGGTCGAGTTTCTGCATCGCGACTTGCGCCTGAAGCGCAGCGAGTTGTGCAAGCACAGCAGAATTGTCCATCAAAGCACCCCGGACGGAAGTGGGATGTCGAGGGCCGAGCGAGGCACCTGAATCTCAACGCCGGGAATTGGGTAGCGGGGGACGAATTTGCCCATGCGCTTGAATTGCTTCTTCAGGCGCTCGATACCGGTTTCGTCTTCGAAGATTTGTGTGTCGACGAGGGCAGCGCCCTGATAGAAGCGATGCCAGTAGGCGCGAGTAATGGAGAACGCGGTCTGACGCGACTCATTGACGAGCACCGCCTTTTGCGTCGGGCCAAGATACAATGTCCAACCGTCCCCATTTCCGGTCGTGTAATTGTCTGGGCGAGTTGCCTCGGCATGAGTCATGAGTTGTCCGAGAACGGACTTCGTGCCCTCGACCTCTTCGAGGATGAAGATTTTGTTGAAGAGACTGAGGAATTCCTTCCGATGGTCCACAGCAGCAGCCGCTTCAGGCGTGGGGGCACTTGCACTTTCTGGCGCTTCTTCCTTCGGAATCTCATATTCTCCCTCCTTGTATTGGCCCCACAGTTCCTTGATTTTCTTCTGGTCGGTGCCCTTGTGCAGGGAGCGGAACTCGTTCCATGAAACCTTGCTCATGCAACACTCGTTTCACGACGTGGCCTTAATGGTTCGGAAATGTGAGTCGAACTTCTTCCGCACTGAGGCAACGGTCGTTCGGTTGAGTCCCAGTTTGGAGGCAGGGCCTGCGGTAGTCTTCTTCGTTTCATGCAAGAATTCGAGCGCGCTTAGCAAGAAGGCAAGGGCGACAGTCTGCGGTTTCTGGGTGATGAAGGGCTCGATGTCCCGGTCCCACTCAGCCAAAATCGACTGTTGGACACTTTCCTCAAGGTCGAAAGCGCGCGCATACAGACCGATGTAGTAGCCGGTGACGTTCTGCCCTTCGGCGAGTTGTGCTCGGATGAGTTTGTCCCGAAGATTCGCGATGTAGTTCGCTTTTTCACCGAGGCGCGCCACCATGTCGAACTCATCAAAGACATGGCCTTCGCTCATGCGATACACCAACACAACAGAGAGTAGTGCATCACGTCGGTTCGACACACGTCCACCGAAGGCATTGATTCCATGGACCGAGAAGTGCATGTACAAATTCACGATGTTTTCAGCATGAGTGGCGAGGTATGCGCCGTAGTGTGTGGTTGTGTTCCCCAAAGCCTCGTAATGTTCTCTCTCGTCAACGTCCGTTATTTCATTCAGGTTGACGTT
>MDSZ01012304.1_pt1 | contig 10218 bp, 8 predicted proteins | sample 811201 | NCBI WGS metagenome assembly MDSZ01 (sample SAMN05326647, study PRJNA326480) | marine metagenome | isolation source: seawater | place: Indian Ocean: North | collected 2010 | reverse complement strand
AGCCTTGGATAGTCCACGTCCATAAGCTCCCACGTGTGCCCAGTTCTTTTCTTTCTGTATTATCTGAAGTGCATCGTGGGCATCCAGACTGAGCCGGGAAGACTATCGCTCCACAATCGAGACAGAGTGATCCGATTAGTTTTGGATCATCTGAAGGCCAAGTAAATAATCCTTCTTCAATAGGTACCTTTTCGCCCATGTTTCTCCTCAATTTCTATCAGTTAAGTATGCCATCTAACGACCATTGCTGCATGTTGTGCATTAATTGATATAGCGTTCTCTTTGTGCAGGTGGTTACGTGGAATGTGAACTCTATCCGGGCGAGATCGGATTTGGTGGCTGAATGGCTAGCTGATCAACGGCCAGATGTCTGTTGCCTTCAAGAAACAAAGTGCACTGATGATGATTTCCCATTTGAGGTCTTTGAGGATATTGGTTACCAAGTCGCCCATCACGGATTGAATCACTGGAATGGAGTGGCAATTTTGTCACGGATTGGATTACGAAAAATCCGCCGTGGTTTCAGCGGCAGTCAGGTCGAGCCTTTTAATGAAGCACGGAGTATCTCGGCTGAATGCGGGGGGATTAGAGTGTGGTCAATATACGCCCCCAATGGTCGGGCGCTTGATGACCCTCACTATTTATTTAAGCTGGTTTGGTTTGAGCGTCTACGCGGTGACTTGATTGATGCTAAGGCAGCCAAGGCCCCAACTATTGTCACTGGAGATTTCAATGTAGCGCCTTCGGATTTAGACATTTATGACCCCCGCCGTTGGAAACATCGAACACATGCTAGCGACCCTGAAAGAGCGGCGATAGAAGCTCTCTTAGCCTTAGGGTTTTTCGATCTGGCTCGCGAGTGGGATGCGGATGATCCAGGATACACATGGTGGAATTATCGATCTAAGCTAGATGAGGATCGAGGGTTGCGTATTGATTTAGCCTTGGGGTCAGAGATAATGCTAGGGAGACTTAAGGGAGTTTCTGTGGATCGTATGGCTAGACGCGCAGAGCGGCCAAGTGATCATGCGCCTCTTATCGTCGAATTCGGGGAATCGTAAGCTTATTGAGTCTTAAGCCCGGCATCCAACATCCCATCCTCCATCTTTTTCGTTGTTGCGGCGTCCCTTTTCCCTATTCGCTCAAGCACAACCTCCACAATTTTTCCAGTAAACCCAAATCCGCTCTCATACGGACCTACCGGGGCTCCTGTGTCGACACCTACATCGAAAGTCTCTCCGCTCATGGAAAAAACCAACGGAACTGTTCTATCAATCCGCGCCTGATCTACCTTTTCGCCATTAACAAATAAGTTGGCTTCGCCACCGGTACCAAAACCCCCATCGTGGTCGTACTTCAGAAGAATCTGATGTTGACCTCCTTCTAACTTGTTATTAGCTGAAAGTGTTGTCAGATACTGTCCGAAACAGTTGTAGTGGTACGTTACTTTCCCAGACGTGTCTAGATATAGGGTCCAGCCCGACATATTCCCACCTTGGCAGGCAATTACTCCTGAGGCTCCGCCTTCGGGTACCTCGATTTGTGCTGAAATTATGTGGCTTGCGTTCTTCAAATTAACGACAGAACTTTCTGGCATCCTTACATGGGCGCTTGTATAACGCATTTTTGTTCGTCCTCCCAGCGAAGTAGGAACTCTAAGATCCCCTCGACGCATTAACCCAGCATCTCGAAGGGGGTACACCCCATGCTTTCTTGCTTCGATATCGAACAGCTTTTGTAGGTCCTGAAGTTTTTCCGGTTCTGATTCTGCTAGGTCGTTATTCTGAGAGAAGTCATTTTCTACATGGTATAGCTCCCAAATTTCTTGATCTCCATCAAATTCAAGACCTTGAAGCCGAATCCATGGTAAGCGCCCGTGAAAACAAGAAGCTATCCACCCCTCATGGTAGATGGCCCTATTCCCGAGTATTTCAAAATACTGGGTTTGTCGGTGGCTCTTCTCGGAAGGGTTATCGAACAAATACTGCATTGAGACGCCGTCGATAGGATATTGCTTGATCCCATTTACGCTGTCAGGCCATTCAATACCGGCAGCTTCAAGGATGGTAGGGCCGATATCAATCACATGATGAAATTGATTTCTCAGTTCGCCGGTTTGATGAATCCCGGATGGCCAGCTCATAACCATGGCGTTTCGTGTTCCGCCGAAGTGTGAAGCAACTTGCTTCATCCATTTGAATGGCGCATCTAGAGCCCAAGCCCAGCCGACGTTAAAGTGGTTTTCACAGCGATGTGTGCCGAAGTCATCGATGTGGTTCAGAAGCCATTCAGGGTCTTCATGAACACCATTTTGGAACGATGGTGCTGACCAAGCCCCATTGATGGTTCCTTCTGCTGATGCCCCATTATCTCCTGTTATATAGATTATGAGAGTGTCATCAGTGCAGCCGGCTTCTTCTATCGCATCGAGTATGCGATCCACTTGAGCATCTGTATGGGCTAAAAAGCCGGCGAAAACTTCCATTAATCGGGTGGCAACTGGCTTATAACGCTCAGGGTAAGAATCCCAGCTAGGGATCTCGTCAGGGCGGGATGTTAGTTGTGTATCAGGTGGGATTATTCCAAGTTCAATCTGGCGAGAGTAGATCTGCTCCCTCAGCTCATCCCAGCCGGCATCGAAATTTCCTGAGAATTTTTCTATCCATTCTTCCGGAGCATGATGCGGGGCATGAACTGCCGGAGGGGCGAAATAGCAAAAGAAAGGTTTATCTGGGGCGGAGGCTTTTTGTTGGTGAATCCATTTTATTGCTTGGTCTGCAAGGTCTTCAGTTAGGTGATAGTCCTCCCGTCCTATATGAGGCTCGATAGGTGTGGTTTGATCGATAGCAGCTGGTTCCCATTGGGATGCTTCTGCGCCGAGAATCCCATAGAACCTATCAAAGCCCATTCCTGTCGGCCATCGGTCGAAAGGTCCTGCAGGGCCCTGCTCCCATGAGGGAGTTAGATGCCATTTGCCAAAGCAGCTTGTTGAGTACCCATTTTCCTTTAGGATTTTTGCTATAGATGCAGTTTCTGGGGGGATAGCGCTGTCATAGCCTGGAAAACTATTTGCAATTTCAGTGATACCGCCCATGTGGACAGAATGGTGATTTCGTCCGGTGAGAAGCGCAGCTCGAGTAGGGGAACATAGTGCAGTGGTGTGAAACTGGTTGAAGCGAAGCCCAGCTCGAGATATACGCTCGACGGCTGGCATCGGTACCGGACCGCCGAAGGTTTCGGGGCTGCCAAACCCTACATCGTCAAGCATGATCAATAAGACGTTGGGAGCTTTGTCTGGTGCTTTAAATTTCTCTAGAGGAACTGCGACCGAATCTTCTACTAGACGACTTATCTCTCCTTGAAACTTTGGAGTGGCATGGGGAAGATTTGTCATCGGCTTAAACTCGCATGGTCGAACATCGCGAAAAACGCTAGTACTTCATTCATGTCAGCATCAGTCGACACCATGTTAGATGAAAGGGCCTCAGAGAGATTCACTTTACGTCCAAGTAATTTGGCCCACGTCTCATGACTTAAAGCTATTCCCACGTTTGCGTTCTCCCCATCTGTCGGTACAGCTACCTGATTGCGGATGAGTAGCCCCGTCTTTTCACCATTGGAGAATTCCCACAACATTTCTGTTTCGTAACCTTTCGCTAATTCAGGAATGAGAAGTACTTTTAGGGCGTGGACAGATGATGATGGTGGATTAGTAAGAACGACATGCTCTGAGAATCGGTGAGTCCGGTGGCGGCTAAGATCTAATGCCTTCTCCCTCTCTAAAGCCCGTGTTAGACACCAGTTTCGAACATTAGCTGAAGTTGTTCGTTGAGCGACTTTCCTCAAACAATCTGCTAGAAGATTTTGGTCCTCTTGTGATGCTGCATCGAAGTTAAGAAGTGGCTCTTGACTTGGCCGGACAAGCCAAGAGCATAGTTCGATTGCCCAACGTAGATCATCATTTTCAATAGCCTTCTTGACATGACTTCTGACTTGTTCTCTTCCACCAAACCCCTCGATTAATTTTTCGGCCCTTTCCGCTGGTTCAGAAGGGAAAAGATGAGCTTCATCCCCATCGAACCACCCTCGTAATCCCGTGTAGATCTGACGTACATGATGCTCAACGACACCGTACAGTTGGGAAGTGAGATATGAATTCTGAAAGTGGTCGGGCAGCTGAACAAAGTTTGTCAATTCAGTACTTGTCAAACCCAGATTGATACCTCTAACTGATTGGTCCCATAAGAACTGGATGCCATCCCGGTAATTCGTTACCTCATGACTGATTGTCTCTTTCCCTGACAAAGGTGGCCCATGGGTACCAACTAAATGGGCAGGTTTTAATGCACGAATATGATCCAGTCCCTTTAGAAGAGTCCGAGGGTCTCGGTACTCTTCGCCTCTGATGGCGAAAATATTGAAAAAGGCTGGCCACACGAGATTATTAACGCAGAGTTCAAGTTCGGGAAACCAGATTGTTATTGAGTCGTTGGCATCAGAGGGCGCTGGTGTCAGCTCTACTTGCAATCCTGCCAGTTCAATTTGCTTTGACTCTGCAAGGGTATGTGTGGGTTTGACGAATCCAGGCGAGTACGGGGCGTGATCATTATTGCGGAAGGCAAGGCCAAGCCCAGCGTTAATGATGCTGTCTGGCCCCTCTTTCGGCAGTGCCATTCCAAATTGGTACACGAGGCCCCTTGCAGCTACTGCGCTGACTTCCATCCCGTAGTCTCTCCGGTTTTGCTCAATTTTTTCATGCCCCCAAATTGGGAGATCCGAGGTTTTTTGTGTGTCGAGGATGGCTTTAGTTCCATCGACATAGTGGAAGTGTGAGTAGATAATCGCTGTTATCGGCTCGTCTGTTTTTTCACGTAAGAGTTTCAGGGCGGTCGCCATTTCTTCGTAACATTCTCCGGTGTCGATCGCGATTATTCCTTTCGGTCCTCTAACGAAAGTTTGATTCGAAAGTCCATTTCCTACTAGACACCAGACGTCACTAGTTACTTCCCAAAGTTGTTGTTCTAGGCGATCAGTATGAGAGATTAGCTTTTCATGCCCTATTTGTTGTGCGGGTCCGATGCCAGTAACTGATTTATCAGCAAAGCTAGATGGAATATGGCTGTTACTGGTTCCCATGGTAAAAGCTTTCAGATACTTCGCTCTAGACCTTCCCAGTATGGTTCACGGAGTTTTCGTTTTAGAATTTTTCCGGTTCCTGTTCTTGGAAGTTGGCTTACGAAATCGATTGACTTTGGTCGTTTATAGCCTGCTAGTTTTTGATTGCATAATTGGAGAAGTTCTTTGGAGAACTCATCGTTGCCCTGATGCCCGTCAGAACATTCAACAACTGCCTTTACTTCTTCACCGTACTCTTCATTGGGTACGCCGATGACTGACACATCTGCGACTCCGGGATGTTCAGCGATTACTGCCTCGATTTCTGCTGGGTAAATGTTCACACCTCCGGAGATGATCATGTCGATTTTCCGATCAGATAGCCAGAGGTACCCCTCCTCGTCAAGATAGCCGATATCACCGGTTGTGAATACCCCCGGCTCGAGGTGCGCTTCCGCTGTTTTTTCAGGTGCCTTATGGTATTCAAACCCCATCCCCATAAGATTTCGGAAATAAAGAACTCCGGGCATATTTGGCTCTTCAATCCGTTCACCGTTTTCATCGATAATGATAACTTCAATGGTTTCTACTGGCTTTCCTACAGAGCCCTCCTTTCTGATCCAGTCATCAGCGAGAATATTAGAGATGAATGCACCTTCAGTAGATCCGTAGTACTCATGGATTTTCGGCCCAAACCAATCCAGCATCGCTTTTTTCCAAGGAGGAGGGCAAGGAGCAGCTCCATGCCAAACAGCTTCTAGCGACTTTCCGGTGAAACTCTCCTTATCTTCAGCGCTGATGTCCAACATCCGCTTAAATTGTGTCGGGACAAGGTGGATGTTGGTTATTTTCTCTTCGTCGATCAGTTTGACGGTTTCTGCCCCATCAAATTTGTGCCGCATGACCACTGAAGATCCATTTACCATCGGCATGAATGTGAAAGCCCATTGCGCCGAGTGGTATACCGTCCCTACTAGAAGAGATCGTCCTCCTTGAGGCACATAACTTGCCATGCTCGAACCAATTAACTGCATTACCTCGGTCGGAATTGTTTCGCCGCCAGATAGTGCCCCTCGAACACCTTTTGGCCTACCAGTAGTCCCAGAAGTATAAAACATTGGACCCCCCAGTAGTTGCTTATCTGCCGGCAGGTCAGACGTATTTCCGCTGGAGATGAACTCCTCATAATCGTTCAAGTGTTCTGTTGAGCCTTCACCAAGACCAAGAGAGAGTTGCACTCCTTGAGATCGACTATCACTTAATGCTTGCTCAGCGACCTCCACGAATCGATGGCCGACAATCAGAGCTTTTGCGTCTGCATCATCAAGCACATAAGCCAATTCATCAGCTACCCAATGCCAATTCACAGGAACGTATGTGACTCCTAGGTGCGCTGCTGCTTGGAAAATCTCGAAACACTCTCTTCTATTTCCCATCATCAGCGCTATCGTGTCTCCGGGTCCGATAGATGCTCCCTTAAACGCGTTGATTAGTCGCCGAGTGCGTTCATCTAGTTCTGACCATGTAGTCCTTCCAAATTCATCGGCAAGGGCTAACTCATCGCCTCGAATAGCAACGATCTCATCTAGTAGTTTTGGCATTTTCCCTCCAAATCATCATTCAATAAGAGAGTATCCTTCTAATCACAACAGTGCGAACAAGAAGCCTTTCAGGTCATTGTTGTTTCTCGAGAAGAGATTTCATTCCTTGGATGCTCATTTCGGCAGCATCCAAGATTGGACACTCCCATAAGTCTCTCGATGGGACTTCAAGACCTATTGGGGCTGGTGAGCCGATAGATCGAAATGCCAAAATCATGTCACTCAGAGAGAACTCTCCCTGACCGGGTGGAAGACGGGTGCTGAGGGTATCTGTGTAGTAATCGTCAAATACTTTTTCTAGAGGCCCATCGTTCCATTGGGGTGAAAGAATTTTTTCACCTGGGATGCTCTCCAAATCGCTTACGTTATTTGTAGAGCGGGTCAGATGCCAGCTATCAAAACATAGGCCTCCATTGTCTCGGTTCGCCCTTTCAACGATTTCGTAAGCCAATGCGAGCGTCTCGATATTAGTCATTTCCGGGACGGCTTCTAAGCCTACTAGGAGTCCATGATCGGCGGCCCTGTCACATAGGCTCCCAAACCCTTCAGCGGCTTCTTCTACGGTGCCTGTGTAGTTGCCGATGACTTGAACATAGCGAGATTCGTATTTTTCAGCTATCTCCCATACTTCTTGTTCCATTCGTAGGCATTTAGAGTCGGGTACATTTGGGGATGCCCAGCCTCTTAGCGTCTCGATATTAGCTAATGGCATACCGGTATCTTCAAGCGATTGGTTGAATTTCTCTAGATCTTCAGGGCGATCTTTCATAGACGCCCACCCTCCAAGATGTATGCCGATGGCGTCATAGCCTGTGGCTTCTGCCGCATAAACTCTGGCTGCCATTGAATCTTCTGGGCTTCTCGAGAAGTAGTCCCAGACAAAGTCATTCGGGCCTAGATCCCTTGCTTTCTTTCGTGGTTTTGCCATATGAAGAGATTAGAAGATGATTTACATTAGGTCACTTTCCGTTAAGGTCTGTGTCCTATCCCAATCCGACATCTGTAGGTGCGATAGCCTCCATAGATTTCTGAGTGAAATCAGCTACTTCACCTGAGATGTCTTTACTAAATGGGCCACGTACCTTAAAGCCTTGCTGATGGATTAAGTCTATTCCTCGCTCCTGGGCCCATTCCTCAAACTGCTGCAGTGATTTTGTGGGACTGATTTCGTATGTGACGAATAGAGAAGCTTTTCTCTGTGACATATCAGGAAGAGCATTTAACTTTCCTATTTGAGCGGGTTTTGCTCCAATGCCGAATAATCCATCGGTCCATGTTCCGATAACCAACAAGTCGGCATCTAAAACAAATTGAGCATCGATGTTGGTTACCGGATAGATCCCTACAGTAGCGCCTGAGCTCTGGAAGCTATTTGCGATCGCAATTGCTGCGCGTCTTGTTCCTCCCCGAAGCGACTGGTACATAACTGCTATTTTCATAACTTTCCCTATCTTGCCTTAGAGAAGGAAATTAGCACTCGAGGAGTGAAGGAGTCCATATTTCACGCCTTTAGTTTAGTTCAGTTCGGGTAATCCTCATGATGGAAAGTTCTCAGTGAATGCTTCTTCGATCGTGCTTTCAGCGGGTGGGTCTTCCATGTGTAGTCGACTCAACCATGAAAGAGATATGTACCCTCTCGACACTGCGCCAACGTCAGTTTCTATCGGAGGGTCTGGAAGTCTGTCTCCCCAGCTCATTTTCAAGTGGTATGTTCCTTCATGCCCTAATTTTGGTTCCACCGAGACCTCAGACATTGATCTGATTAAATCAGTGCCTACTTCTGTACCTACCCACCCTTTGATGTCATCTTTTTCTAGATTTGGGACGTTTATATTTAACACTCCTGGTTCTGAAAGTGGCTTATCGATAAGACATGAGACAGCGATAGCAGCTGCATCTGCTGCCGATTGCCACTTTTGATTCTTTAGCATTAGTTCAAGTCCTTGCCCTAAATATCCCCCTTCATCGACTGCTTGACTCACAGCAATTCCAGTTATCCCACCATTACGGGCAGTTAAAGCAGCTCCTATAGTGCCCGAGTGGTATACGGACCTCCCAACATTTGCTCCAGGGTTTATTCCCGACACTACAAGATCGAAGGGTGGGCCGAATGCTCCGAGTCTTGCAAACATTACACAAAGTGCCGGTGGGCCATTAACGGCCCATGCTTCATCAACACCGTCTACATAGGCTTTCTGCATTTCTGGCCGGATTAAATGCAAAGGGCCAAAGCTTGAAGAGGCACCTGAATACTCAGTATCAGGCGCCCCAATAATCACTTCGCCGAAGGGGGCTAGTGATCTAGCAAGAACGTGAAGGCCTGTGGAGTCGATCCCATCGTCATTAGTCACGAGAATTCGCATAGACCGACACTACCGTTCCAAAGAGGAAATTAGGCATATAACAGGTAAACACCTTCTTAATAATCAAAACGGCAGTGTTCGTAATATCAAACAGCCTGTTTATTGATTCCAGCAACAACGCTCTCTGCCACCTAATCTTGGAGTATGGGTAAGAAAAATCTTGAGACTTTAGCTATCCCTGAATCTGAAATGAAAGTTAAGTTCTCTCCATCTGGAGGGCCGGGTGGTCAACATGCGAATAAAGCGAGTACTCGAGTTGAGTTATCCTGGGATATTCGAACTTCGTCTGTTCTCAATGCATTGGAAAAGGAAAGTCTGATACAAAAATATGGCCCAATTATCCGTCTGGCTGTAGATGAGACTAGGTCTCAGGCACGTAATAGGGAAATTGCCCAAAAACGACTCTTAACCAAGGTGGTCTCCGCATTGCAGTCACCCAAGAAGCGAGTAGCGACCAAGCCCAGCAGGTCAGCTAAAGCCCGTCGGGTCAGTTCCAAGAAACGAAGAGGGGAGCTTAAAAAACTTCGCCGGACCCCAAAGATGGAAGGCTAATCGGTTCCTTGTCTCCTATTGATCTCTGCTTGCCCATTGTTCCCTGAATGCACGGTTCTCCATTAGGGCAGTCCAGAGGTTATTTGCGATCAGTTTGTAGGCTCTGTCATTGGGGTGAAAGCGGTCTTCGGCCCACATCCCGATACCAGTTGGCCAGTTCCATGCGTTAAAGAGGTAGACCTTCCCATCCTCTTCTGATTTAGAAAATGCGTTATTAATCAGCCTTCTCCGATCGTTCTTTTCCGACCTGGAGACCTTACTTAGGAAGGTTCCATTAGGGAGCACTTCAAGCATTTTCTTTGCGTCTTTCTCAATGGCGGTTTTGTTTCTTCTCCACATTATGTCGTTACTTCCAATTATAGAAGTGACGAGATCAGCTCTAAGCCCACTACTCCTCAATGCAGGTAACTGTCGCTTCGTGACGTCGTCAAAGCGCCCTCCGCTCATTGACAGATTCAACACCCTCCAAGGTAAGCCAGTCCGAAGGATTAACCGTTCTAGAACGATAGATACGTAACTCATTTCCGGAGTTGAAGATCCAATGCCTTGAGTAACAGAATCTCCCAATGCAATCCAAAGAGGTCCTT
>MDSZ01102818.1_pt1 | contig 10219 bp, 16 predicted proteins | sample 811201 | NCBI WGS metagenome assembly MDSZ01 (sample SAMN05326647, study PRJNA326480) | marine metagenome | isolation source: seawater | place: Indian Ocean: North | collected 2010 | reverse complement strand
AGTCCAAGAAATGCTAAAGTTTGTTTTGGGTTACTATACCGAAAACAAAGAGTTTAGCCTTTTAAAGTAAGTTAGATCAAAAATAATTGTTGTATTTTCGTAAAAAAATATATTATATTTGAATATTATATTTTACACAATAACAACAATGGAGGTTAAATGACTAATGAGGAAGCAATAACTCTTGTTAAGGAATTTAAACAAACCGGTTCTTCATACGTGTTTGAAGATCTTTGGAGCTCTACAGTAATGATGGTAAATCCGTACAAATACTTTGACCCTTCAGGGGCCAGGGATGAAGAGGATTTTGAACAGGTTACTAGAATTGGTTTATATCAAGCAATTAATACTTTCAAGGAAGGAGAGGGTTCATCTATTCTTACATGGATAAGAATGAGGATGCATCAAATGCTTGTTAAAGAGGTTAGAAAAATGGTTAGGGAAAGTAGATTAGGCCACAAAATTAGTTTAGATACATCATCCTTTTTGGAGGAGGGGTCTAAAGGTTCTGTTGAACAACTAATCTACGATGCTATGAAAGGTACAGACAGTTATACCCCTGAATTTAGGGAAGATCTTTATTGGCAAATATTTGCTGATGTTGAAGCAAAGGTCAACCGTAATAGGGCATTGGCTAAAGTATTTTACTTTAAAATGGCTTTCCCCCAAGCAACTAGGGATACTATATCTAAAATGTTTGGAGTAAGCCGGCCTTGTATAAGTACTTATTTTGATACAATAAGAAATTGTATCGACATAGCAACAAACAAATATGCAATTTAGCTTAGGCAATAGTTATACATTAGTTACCAACGCTACACCTGAAGAGGAAGCTTTGCTTCATAAATGGTGTAATAAAGAGTTTGAGTATTACGGGTTGGATTTTAGTCAAAGGCCGCCCCGTCGTACTAAAATGTCTAGTAAATTACCTTACTATAAATATAATAAATTCCCGTCAGGGTGGACTGGCAAATTCTTAATGAAATTAAAAGCTAAGGGGATTAAAGTAGCTTTTAAAGATATTAGGACTAAGCCCAAAGACACACCACAACTCATGTCTTTGTTATCCACAACTACAATTCCACCCTTGCGGGACTATCAAGATAGGGCTGTATCCAAAGCTATACAATCTTCACGCGGGATAATTCATCATGCAACGGGTGCTGGTAAAACAGTTGTAACTGCTGCAATACTTAGGGACTTAGGTTTAACTTCTTTAATTATTGTACCTACTCTTAATCTACTTATACAAACTACTGAAGATTTAAAAGGCTTTTTAGGTGACGACTATGTGGGTGAAATTGGTGAGGGTGTATTTGACCCTAAATTATTTACGGTTGCTACAGTACAATCGGTATGGTCTAAAATCAAAAGAAATGACCAAGAGCTAAGCAATTTATTTAAAAAGATTGATGTACTTTGCATTGATGAAGCCCATCATATTAACGTTGCGGGTAAGAATAAGATTCAAAATACCTATTTCAAGATAGCTACAATGCTAGACTGTTATTATAAGTTTGGATTGACTGCTACCCCTGGCGATACCAATTCACTTGAACGGGAATTGTTAGAAGGGGCAACGGGTAGGGTTATTGACCAAGTTAGTAGTAGCGAATTAATCAAAAGGGGCTTACTCACTAAGCCAGTTATTCAAATGTATAAGATTACTCCACCTCAAAGGTTTTCTGATTGGCAAGCTGCTTATAAACAAAATATTTTAAGAAATGGTAGAAGAAATGCTCAAATCGTACGATTAGCTGAACAATATGCAGCAGAGGATAAATCAGTATTGATTACAGTTACAAGGGTAGCTGAACATGGTGGTATGCTAAATGATATGATTGAAGATGCAGTATTTATGTCAGGTCAAACCCCCGCTGAAGAAAGAAAAGAAATACTTGAAGATTTTGGTAATAAGAAAATAAAGATTTTAATTAGTACCGTTGTTAATGAAGGGGTTAACATCCCGTCAATGGATGTAATTATTATGGCAGGTGGAGGTAAATCAAATAAGCAAACCGTTCAAAGGGTTGGTAGGGCTTTACGTAAATCTGAAGGTAAAAGCAAAGCTATGATTGTTGATTTTTATGATGCTGATAATGGTATGCTTGAAAGACATTCAAAAGCAAGATTAAAGACTTATAGAAAAGAAAGTGAATTTGAAATAAAGGAACATATTGATGTCAACTGATTTCAAACCCAATCTTACACCTCAACAGATATTTGCCTATGGTAGTTTTGGCGGTTCATATTGGCGTCCTATTGATGGCTATGCTAATGAACATTTAGATCTACCAAATGAATGGTGGCAAGATATTGATAAAGATTTATTGATTTCTCCCGTTGATAACAAACAGGTTAATAAGTATAAAGTAAGGGCAGGTTCATCTTTACAAAATTGGAAAGACAAAGGATGGATTAAAGAAAATATAGATCCATACGGTTGGGTACAATGGTATTGCCATTACTATGCGGGAAGAAGAACTAACGATGATAATCGTCAAATACAAAGGTGGTTAAACTTTGCTGGCCCAAACGGTAGATGGAGAGGCCGATTGATTAGTACAATCAAGAAAAAGGGTGGACAATATGATGATTATTCAATCAGTCCCGTTATTAGACAAAGCTTACAACACTGGGCTTATCAATTAACAAAGGAGGATTTTGATGCGTATAGGTATTGATTTAGATGAAGTTATTATGAGTAGACAAGATGAATTGATTCATGATGCAAAAAAAGAATTTGCTATCTTGAGGAAGTGGGCGGGTCCACCTGCTCATCAGGGGGAACATCAACTTATTTGTGTTACTGCCCGAAGTAGATTATATCTTAGCCGGGCTTTTAAAGTCCTTGAAGAAAATAAAATGTATTTTGATGAATATCATTTTTTGGGGGGGAGACATAAATACGTAGTGTACCTTGATTATATGATTGATAATAATCCTAAGGTTAAATCAACTATGGTAGAACACGGTTTCCCTGAAGATAGGTTTATTCAATTTTGGACCCCAGAAACCGGAGAGGGTATCAAAAAATTATCGGAGGCACTTGATGTTATTAAAGGGTAAAAAAGTTAATGGACATGGCTTAGCCGCTAAGACTTGGAAGATGTTACCAGATCAGTATAAACTAATGTTTCATGAGTTTTACCCTGGTACTTTAAATGTTGAGTTAGATGAAATTATTCCTGCCAAGCTATATCAAGAATTGTTTCAAGACCGTCATAAAGGTATACAGGTTATTTGGCCTTTTGAATTATTTAAAGAGGGTAATGCTTGGGGACATGTTGAGTATTGGAATAAGACTACTTTTTGGCCTATTAAAGCAAACGGCATCAAAGGTTATTATGTTAATTCAAGCCCAGGTAATAATGGTAGACCTCCTGAGGTACTAGAAATTTTAGCAGTTGATTATATAAATGGAGAAGAGGTAGAAATAGAATGGCTTTAGAAAAACCTTTTGAAATGGATATTGAATATAAAAGGCCTGCAGACTGGGGTGCTCAATTTGTGGTACCCGAGGCTTATGTTCAAAATTCACCTTTAAATTTTCACAAAGCGGATAGCTTTGGATTTAAACTAGCAATACAAAGAAATGTTAGCTATGATAATAACGTTATTGGAATAACACATGGACCAGATGAATACTTAGAAGAATTTGATATTCAGTACCATGAAAATGATACTTGTTCTATTAATATGGGCTTAGATATAAAATTACCCAAAGGTACATGCTTTATGGTTTTGGGATTATTACCCTGTATCCAAAATTACGTTATTGATGCTAACGGGGAACCAAACAGTTTTAAACAAATTCGTCTATATTTAACTAAACAAGGGAATGATTCTATCAAGATTGAAAATGGTACTCCAGTTTTATGGATATTACCAATTCCAGATATGGCTTACAGCTATCAATATAGGCGCAAGGCAACTGGAAAATCAGGAGATAAATAATGGCAAAAGAGAATTTATATAAACAGTTATCTATTTACGTTCCTAAATATCAAAGGAATTTTATAAAGATTTGTGAAGAGTATGTTAAGGCAAAGTATCCTGAATCAAGCTTTTCAAGTTTTATTCTACAATGTGTAACTGATCACATAAACAAATTATCGCGGGAAGATAAAAAGCTTTTTGAGGAGCAAGCATATAAACTTGCTCAGAAAGAAAAACCAACATCAACAGAGTTTGTTGATAAATTCATAAAAGGCATGTAAGGAGGTCAACATGGCAATGAATATGTTAACTAAGGATGATATTAATAATATTATTGATTCACCTAATTTAACCACCAATGAAATTTGCGAGGTTATTAAGACTGAATTAAATATTGATATTGATCCGGGCTTGTCAAGAGAGGAAATGGTTGATGAAGTATACGATGCTTATCAACTTGCTTTACAAGAAATTGAAAATCGTAAGGCTGAAGCAAAGGTTGAATCTAAGGCTGCTAAGAAAGTTACCAGCACAGGATTCAAAAGAAGCGCCAAGCAGTTTATTATTGATTTAATCAAAGAAGGTAAACATACCAAAAAGGATTTAATTGATATTACTAATACTGAAAGGGGCTATGCTGCTAAAGGTACTACTTGTAAGACAAGGGTATCAAGAGTCTTGAGGGAATTAAACCGTAATGATAGGCTGGAACAAACAGCTGATGGTATTTACAGGTTAATTGGTGAGTGAAGATAAAAAAGATCTACTATGGGCTGCTTTAATTGCAATAGCTATTATTATATTGCATGCTGCAGCCCTAATGTGGGTGTCAGGAGGATAAATGATTATTATTGTTGAAGGAGTTGATTGTGGTGGTAAAGGCTGGATGGCTGAAAGATTACTTAAAAGAATCCCGAATTGCTATTACATAAAGCACGGCAATAGGCCTAAGGATTCAAGTGAGGGTGAAATAGCAAAGCTACAAGCTTCTTACAAAACTATGTTAAAGGTTTACTATCAAGCGGTACAGCCAATGGGCGGTACTTTGATAATGGATAGGTTTTATCAATCCGAATTAGTTTATGGTTCAATGATACGCGGATATGACCCTTATAATGATGGCTTTTACAAAGAGCTGGAATCTAGGGTTAGACATGAGCCACATCTATATTTAGAAATATTTGCAGAAGAAGGCGATATACTCAAAAGGATGGAAATCAAAGGTGAAGACTATCTCAAAAAGGAAATGGTACCTAAAATAATGAAGGGCTACTTAGATTACAAAGCCAATCATTGTACATTGAACAGCTTGCGGGTACGTTCAAGTGAAGCCAATGTTAATGGAATTGTAGAAAAATATGCCAGTACCATTTAAGAAAAACAGCATACCAAAGGAGAAAAAAATGGCTACTAAAAAAAGTAAGACATACAACACCATCTACGCTAAGGGATATCGGGCGGGATATAAAAAAGCTCAAGAGGACCAAAAGCTTGTGCAAACCCTAGCGAAGCCAGCGGTGAAAGACAACGGGTTTATGGCTCGAGTGGTTCAAGGTTTTCATAACTTTATGAGCCCGAAATAATGTTATTAAAATTTAAAAAACTAAACAAAGATGCAGTTATCCCCCAACGGGCGCATGAAGATGATGCGGGGCTGGACGTATATACAGTTGAAGAAGTAAAGATTCCACCCCGAGGTGATAACCTAACGGGCTTGGGATTAGCTTGTGAATTCCCTATTGGCTATGCTTTAATGGTTTGTAATAAATCAGGTAGAGCTACAAAGCTAAAGCTTGATAAAGGAGCTGAAGTAATTGATGCCGGTTATAGAGGGGAAATACACGTTCACTTATTTAACCATTCAGACAAAGAAGTTGTTATACCCAAAGGCGAAAAGATAGCTCAATTAATATTGATGAAGATCTGGACTGGCCAAGCTATGGAAGTAGATGAGCTAGAGAAAAGCCGTAGGGGTGAAGGCGGCTTTGGAAGCTCAGGGGTAAAATAGTTGTTCGTCCAAGTTACAGGCAAAAATATGTCTGAACTTTGGTTTAACCTTCTTGTACATACTGCTACCGGTAATCAACATTCTTATTATTATCCAACTATGTACTCAAGAAGAGTATATGGTTTTACTGAAGGAATCCATTTTGATGACACCATTATAGAAAAAGATTTCTATAAGTATTCGGGTTATCAAAAGGAGTTTAAACTAAATCGGCTTCGAGAGAGTTATTTTGGACCAAAAGTCCAGAAACAATACGACCTCCTCGTTTCTACCATACGACAACTTCAGCCAAGACAAGCTCGTGGGTTGATTTCTTTTTCGGAGCCGGCTTTCAATCGTACAGATAGATTGAAATGCTTAGATAGTTTATATATTCAAAAATCAACAATGACAGAGTATGAGGCTTTGATTGTTTTTAGAAATACTGAAATATGGCCAAAGACTTATATGGATTTTGAATTTTTACATGAAATGCTGCTGGGGTTTGTAGAAATGAAAGTCAAGTGTAACTTGTTTTCTTGTTTTATGACCTCCTCGTTCATTAACATGCATCAAGCCCCTACTGCAGCAATGATGATGAGAAAGTATGGAATTACAAGCTGGAACCCTTCCTTTAAAGAAATGCTAATTAGATTTAGAGATAAGTTTGGTGACCCTGCTTGTTTAGAAACGGTTAAGATGCAGTGGATAAAAAGAGTTTTAACAAGGACTTATAAACTTTTTGATGAAGATGGTATTGATATAGATATGCTAATAGGAGATTAATTATGCAAACTTATGCAATAGCAATGTGGGATTTTTCTTGGTTAGAAAGGCCCGAGTATGATGATTGGGATAAAGCTTTAGATGAATTACAAGAACGAGGATATAATGCACTTAGAATTGAAGGATATCCAGGGCTATTCCCCTATGATAAAGTTTTAACTCCTATATGGGATTGTAATGATTGGGGATCACCTATTCCTGTAAAAGTTGAAAGCTTTAAAGTACATGATTTTTTAGCTAAATGTACGGGTAGAGGAATAAAGGTTGGTTTATCAACTTGGTGGAGGGGATCTAAACCTAAAACTATTGAAGAGGCTGCTAAAGCTTGGCAAACACTAATAGATAATACAATGACTTGGAATGAAACCTTATTATATATTGATGTATCAAATGAATATGCTTTAGATATGTGGACACCCTGGACTAATGATACAACTTACAAAGCTATTGATAAACTTTTAGAAAGCATTGAAACTTATTACACCCCGATTACTTATTCAGTAAACCAGCAGTTTTCATCTTATTCAGCCAAGAATGTTGATTTACTAAGCTTTAATATTTGGTTTGCTGCTTTATCAGAATTTTATGATGGCAATCATTTAGATTACCATTTTGATAAATGGGGAAATGATGGATATGAAAAGTTAAAAAAGGCTGAAGCTCTTTATCGTTCAAAGCCAGATCATTGGAGGGGTATATTAGAAGGCTTAATTGCTCAAGCTGCTGATAAATCATTTGAAGTTAAAAAACCAATCGTTACTACAGAAGGCTGGGGACCGATTGATTACAAAGATTATAATGGATTAGACTGGGGTTGGGTAAAAGAAATTTGTGAACACGGAGTTGACATGGCAGCCAGGACAGGGGCATGGCAAGCAATATGTACAAGTAATTTTTGCGGACCTCAATTCAAAGGTATGTGGAATGATATTAAATGGCATCAAGATTTAACTAAGATTATTAAAGGAAGTACATGGAAACGTTACTAAACGCTATTAGTAATTTCACTAATCATTTTTTCTGATGTTACTGGCCAAGCATCCGGGTGATGCTTATGTCGGGCTTTGGAGTATTTGCAACCATTGGAATTATGAGGAGACAAATAATAGAAACAATAAAAGGGTGGTTATCATGAAAGATTATGAAAAAATTGGCCAGGAAATTGGTAAACTAGTAAAAGAAAAAAATGCTGCCTATGGTGACTCATTTGGGAGGGCAGGTAAAGTTTTAGAGATATTATATCCTAAAGGAATCGGGCCATCACAATATACAGATTTTTTAACGATTATAAGGGTTATTGATAAATTGTTTAGGATTGCAACCCGCAAAGGTGCTTTTGGTGAAAGCCCTTGGAAGGATATTGTAGGCTACGGTATATTAGGAGTAGCCAATGATGAAGTTGATGATATGAATTGGGTGTCGCCTCGGGATCCGGGCGATGAAAACGTTAATTATGACATAACTGCAAAAGGAGAAGAGTCATGACAAAATATTTTTATGAATGTAAATTATTAAGAGTTGTTGACGGAGATACGATTGATGCTCTGATTGATGTTGGTTTTGATATTTGGGTTAAAAAAAGAATTAGATATATGGGTATTGATACCTGGGAATCAAGAACCCGAGATAAAGCTGAAAAAGCTAAAGGTTTATACGCAAAGGCACGTAATAAAGAATTAATAGAATCAAATGACAGTAAATTTTTGGTTCAAAGCCACGGGCTTGGTAAATATGGTAGATTGCTCGGTGAAGTTTTTATTAAGAATTATGAAGGTACTGCTGAGGGCGGTCCTTTCAGTATCAATCAAATATTGATACAAGAAGGACACGCTTACATTTATGACGGTGGTAAGAAAAAGACTTTTTCGGGCTGATCTAGTAAGTTAACATATTTTGTTAACTATATTGACTTATTATAACAACTAATGAAAGCGAGTATCAATGGTACTGACTGTACATGAAGCTATACATAAAGCAGTTTTAGATTTATATAAAAATGGTGAAGAAGTAAAACCCTTAAAATGGCAATCTGTTGAGGTTGAACACCCAATGATTGAAGTAACTCAACGTTACTTACAAATGAAGATGCCAATGAATCAAGCTATATTGCAAAGCCAATGTAAAGCTGACCAGCCTTGGGCTGAAGACCATTTCCAAGAAAGAGTATCAGGTAAACCGTTGAACCCTGGCGATCAATATTATAACTGGCCTTATTATGACCATAGTAAAGATAATGATCGTTTCCGTGAAGGTGATAAACAATTTAGCCATTCTTATATGGAAAGATATTGGCCTCCTCGTGATTTAAAAGGTATTAGATATAATTACGGGGATTTAAATAATTTAATTGACCGCATCAAAGCTGACCCTCTTACACGCCAAGCTTATTTGTCGGTCTGGTATCCTGAAGACCAAGTTGATATTGGTGAAAGGGTACCTTGTACACTTGGCTATCATTTTTTAATAAGGAATGATAGCCTTGATTGTACATACCATATACGTAGTTGTGATCTTCGTAGGCATTTTAAAAATGATATTTATATGACAATTAGATTAGCTCAATGGGTTAGGGACAACCTAGACATGGATTTAAGAATGGGTAATCTCAATATGTGGATTGGCTCTTTACATGCTTGGGCATTTGAACGTACAATGTTAAAAAACGGGAGTGTATAATGCAAACTCATTTAGGTAAAAGTAATGGTACTTTTAGTTTAGTCTTCCTTCAAAACGGGGCACCCGTTTCTACTGTAAACGGTGTTTGTCCTCATTGCGGGTCAAGCTGTTCAACAGAAGCCAATAAACAAAGCTTAAAATGGACAGAAGCTACATCTACCACTGTGGGACCTAATGGTCCAGGTACGTGGGGCTTTCACCTTACTCAATGTGAAAGCTGTGATAAATGGTGTATTGATATAATGTCTATGCATGCTGGGGTACCTTCACAATTATTAGCAATACAGCTACAGAAAACCCCTGGAGAAATAAAATCCTTTTTTCATAATACTCCAAAGAAATGGCGCCCATGATTGCAGGAGGAGTATTTGGTGGAATAGGCGGGGGGTTACTAGGTGCTCAATGGGCTGGCTTTAAAGTTGGCTTCAATGCTGAACCTCGGGCTTTTTATAATGAGGAAACATTCAACCATAATTTTCCAGGCAGTAAAAGTTATACATATTTAGATATGTATGAAGAAGTAAAGGGTGAACCTATATCTTTATTGATGGGCTCACCTGATTGTAAACAGTTTAGTAATCTTGGAATGAAAAGAAAAGACAGAGGCCGTTTACATGAATTGGATCCAATGGATTTTGATTTTACTAAGTTTTTGGTAGCAGTAAACGATTTAAAGCCGAGCTGTTTTATATTAGAAAATGTACCTAACGTTTTAAAGACACTATGGTTTGAAGATAATTCATTGATGTTCAAAGGTTCAGAGCTGCCTATATTGAGTTTACCTTATTATAAGATCCAAACTATTATATTAAATGCAAAAGACTTTGGAGT
>MDSZ01263030.1_pt1 | contig 10220 bp, 6 predicted proteins | sample 811201 | NCBI WGS metagenome assembly MDSZ01 (sample SAMN05326647, study PRJNA326480) | marine metagenome | isolation source: seawater | place: Indian Ocean: North | collected 2010 | reverse complement strand
CATGATTTTGCTATTTTATTTTGCAGTATATTAAATTGTGTATCGGTTTCTATAAGGTAAAACATACCTTAATATACGAAAGATTTTTCTAATAACCACCTCCTCCGCCACTAGAAGCTCCACCACCTCCACCACCAGAGGCTCCACCTCCTCCACTTCCTCCTGAAGGTCTTCCTATTGATCCTCTTCCTTCATCTATTCTTTCTGCTTCTTCACCTTGTTGATCATCTCTAAATTTAAGTGTAGGATCTGATTGTGGTCTTAATTTTACTCTAAGAGGTAAAGGTAAATCTTGAAATTTAAATAAGTTTTCGTGTGGTTTATTTGTATGAAAAGGTCCTACCATAGCTCCTGCTATAGGATGTATATGGTAAAAACCTATATATTTAGTTCCATCTTCAAAATAATATTCATCTCCTTCTGTATATAATTCTGCTTCTACTAATCTTTGAAATTCAGTTACTATAGGGAATAAAGTAGTTATATTTGGGTATATTGCTTCTAGTTTTTCAAGAACTGCTTTATTTGTTTTAGAAGGATTATTTGTTAGATCCCAATTTAAATATCCTGTGATATACATATTATAATCATATTTTACATCTTGACTTTTAATAGCAGAATGTACTTTTTTTGAAACTTCTCTATATCCAAAGGGTTCATTTATTCTTTTAATAAAATATCTTGGGTAGTTTCCTCTTAAATAATCTTTTTCAGTTGGTATTGATTTTAAAGTAGGAATAGGTTCTGTTTTTTTTAAACGTTGATAAATTCCATTTTTTAATATTATATGTTTTTTTGTTTGTTTTGTTTTACCAAAATTATCTGATAATGGTGATGGTTTAATAAGTATATCTCCTAATTGACGAATGTTTTTTCCTGCATGATAAGTGCCATTACTAAGTTCTATATAGTAACCAGTATAAGGTTTTCCTGAGGATTGGAATATAAATTCTCCCCCTAAAGTTTTTGAGATTTTTATTTTAGATTTTGGAAAATATGCCATTTTTTACTATTGTGAAGGGAATGTTGTAGTCCCTTGTGATACTTCTGTTTTGTTTCCATTATATGGTTCTACCATAGTTCCTGTTTTTGGGAATAAGATGCCGTCCATCATTGTTCCCATATTATCCATTGTAAATTTTTTATTTTCAATTATTTTATCTGAACCTCCTTGACTTATTACATTAGCCATTCCTTGTCCTAAAGAAGGATAACCAGCATTATTATATACCCATAAATCCCCTTCATCATTTAAGGTTGCCTTCCAATCATAAGTATATTCTATAGCTATTTTTTCTGGTTCTTCTACTTGAGCTACTGGTTCTACTACTGGTTCATCTACCTCTGGAGTTTCTTCTTTATCTACTTCATCTAATGGGTTAGGATCTTTTTCAGGAACCATTGATTTTACATTTTGTAAAGCTTTAAAAAATATTGATTTTTCTTCTATAGGTTCTTTTACATCATCTTTTGCAGCTAAATCTAAAATAACTAATTGTCCTTGTATTTCTGTTACCCAATCACCTCCATCTGATATTTTTTGGTTTTCTCCCATTACAACAAACCCTATTTCATCTCCTTGATATCCTGCTGGTAATCTAGTTTTATCTATTTTGAAGACATTTCCTATTACAATTCCTGATATTCCATCTAATTGAGCATTAAATTTTAAGGGAACAACAGCTGATTTGCTAGCAGTAGGTTTTCTTATTTTTTCTCCTGCTTTTTCATGGTTTAAAGGGTATCTACCTACTATACTTAAAAACAATCCTTCCATATTTTTAGCAATATTCATACATTTTTCAGCAGTTAATTCAGTTGCTGTTCCTTCTGCATCATCTGTTAATAGGCCTTTCATAATTTCATCTCTATAAACAAATAATTTAGCTACATTTACACGATATTTATCTATGTCTGTTTGTAGTTTATTTCTTAATCTATCTTTTTTCTTTTTTTCTCTTGCTTCTTTTTCAGCTAATTCTTTTGCTGATAAAGGTTTAGGTTCATCTGGAGGGGGTATATAAAATCTATAATATATGTCTTTATTAAAAGCAGAAAAGGTAACAGCATCTATATCTGATACTGAATTAGGGGCTTGAGCAGCTACAGCTATGGTTGCACTTAAAGCACTAGGAATTGTAGTATTATATTTAAAATCTCTTACTATAGATTCATTACTTTGGATTTTTAATTCAAATAAATTTTCAGGTAATAAATCTTTATCTAATTCATCTTGTTGAAAACCTAAGTCTACAACTCTTGCTATATTTGGTCTTTCATGTTCTACATGTAAAGTAAAATTATGAGTTCCTGCACAAGCTTTACTTACATCATCCCATATTTTTTGTAACCAGTCAAAAATACTAAAATCTTCATTAAGATTTTCTCCATCATATCTTAATTCTTTATAAACTTTTAAAATATGTTCTAAATCTAAAAATATAAAACTGATATCTCTATCTGTGTATATATGTGTATCTGTTTCTTCAGCAAAACTTTGTGCTTTTGCAATTTGGTGAGGAAGTAAACATACATGAGGATTAAAACTAGAATCTACTACTTCTTCAACATTTACTCCACCAGAGTATCTAGTAGCTTGTGCTATTTTTGTTCTTAATAGAAAAGTAAGACCTAATTTTTTCATTTGATCTTTATCTTGAGGTAATTGGTCGTATGTTACCTTATCTAACCCATGTTCTTTTGTAAGATTACCTTTAAAACTATATTGATTATATCTTAAATTTTGTTTTTTAGTATTTGTATCATTACTTAAAGGATTTCTTAAACATGTAATTTCTGTTATTGTTTCTGGTGGTCCTTTAGTTCCTTCTTGATATCTAGCTAATACAAAATTGTTTAATATAGTTACTAAGAAATCCCATCTTATATAATTTCTTGGAGATCTAAAAAATGTTACACTATCTTTATCACTAAAATTATAATTTACAGCATCTTCAGTAGCATGTAAAGGTTCTCCTTTAGCTATAATAAAATTATCTAAAGCCTCTTCAATTTCTTGATAAAAAGCGGCTACTTGTTTTACAGCTTTATCTCTATTAGGATGTAATCCAGCTTCTGCTGATTTTTTTCTTCTTTCATTATAATAATTTGTTTTTCCACCTTTTGCATTAAAAGGAGCGAATCTATTATCTATATTTTCATCTGTTAGGTTACTATCTCCTAAATCAGGAATTAGGTCATTAAAATCTTTAACAAATTCTTGTGCGTTTTCAAATGATTGTAAAAAATCTCCTTTTTTGATTTCTTTTTTCTTTACAGTTTCTTTTTCAAAACGAGAATAAGTACCAAACCTTTGTAAATTTTCTGCTATATTTTTTATTGATGTTATGTAAAATTCTAAATCATCTACTTCTCTAACATTTTCTGGATTATCAGCGTCTACTAATGTTTTTCCTGTTCTTCTTCCTTTTAAACCTTCTAAAACTTCTCCCATTGCTATTAATTCAGTTTCACAATCATAGCCTCCATCTGGTCTTGAATTAAATTTAAAATTTTTACAAAATCCTACAAAGCCATCATAATTTCCACCTGAAAGTTTTTTTCTTTCAATTATTTTTTTATTAATATCATTTATACGAGAATTTTTTTCAAACCATTCCCACATATAAGGAAAATAGTCTTCTCTTTTACATCCTAAAGGTTGACCAGTTTCTGAATGTCTTTCTATTGTAATATAAGGTGCCCAACCCCATTCTAATAAAATAGGAAATCCAGGTCTCATATATAATAGTTCAAGTATTTCAAGTTGACGTCTATTATGACAAGTAAATTTTATTTTAGCTTCACGAAGTGAACCGTAGGCAGATTTAGTTCTTATAGTAGCATCAATAATACCAGGCATTGGAACAATACCATAACCATCTTTAGCATCTGAGCGTATAAAAGGATCTCCATAAGATCCTCCATATCCTTTTCCAAAATTTTTAAAATTTTTTCCTCTAGGATTTACTTTAATATTTTTTAAGCTTTTTAAATCTCTACTTGTTTGATCTTCTTTTATAAAATCAGCTGAGCTTTTTTCAGGTATTCCTCCTTCTAAAATATATCTAATAGCTAATCCTTCATCAGCTAAATCTTTATTAGTTTCAAATCCTCCTTCTTCTAAAACAGCATTAGCAGGTTTTAAATTTACACCTGAACACATTCTAATTGTACATTGTCTGTGTACTGTGTTTGTCCAAAAAGCTCCAGCAGGTGGTGTTACTTTAAAAGTTGCTTGGTCTTTTATTTTTAATTCAACTTCTCTTGTACCAAATCTATTAGTATTAGACATACCTTGTTTTAAGATAGCTTCTCTTAACCTAAGTTGTTCAAAAACAAAGTCTCTAAAGGTTTCTTTAAATATAGACATAACTTATTTATTTATTCGTTCAAACTCTTCTAAAATAAATTGGATACTAGCAGGGATACGTATTTCTAATCCTGGTTCTAAAGCAAGACTATCTCTTCTTATAACACTTGGGTTTGCTGAAGATATAATCCACCATAAATCTACATCATTGTAAAATTGATGTGCTAATAAATCTAATCTATCTCCTGCTGTTATTGTAACATATATATCTTCTGATGATAAAGGTATCGTAGGGTATTTTAAAGCCTTAAATATTCTATTTTTATCAAAAAATTTTGTTTTTATAAATTTTAATCTACTAGGCATATATTTTTAAAATTAAGCATTTACGTTATCTATTGTTGTATCATCTGAGTTATTTTCTTGTTGAGCTGCTGGATAGTCTGGATGGTTTACAGGAAAGCTTTGTGTTCTTATTTTTTCTTTTTCATTTATTTTATCTAATCCTAATTTTATAGCTTCTTCAGTTGTAGTTGCTACATCTGGTAATAACCATTTTTGTTCTGGGAATCTATTTTTAGGATCAGGTAGTATAAATGGAGAACTAACACCTTTTTCTGGTAAAAAGTCATGTATTGGTGTATAATTAACTTTAACATCTAATATATGAGGTAATACCAACATATGGTTGTCTTGACCTCCTTCAGGACTATCTATTGATATTTCCCAAGGATAATTTGTTTTCCATGATATTCCTACACTAGTCATTACTCCTGGTAATCTATCACACCAAGAACCTACAGTTAGTCTCATAAAAGGGGTTCTTATTCTACCCATATTAGAATATTCAGGTGCTGTATTTGAAGCTAAATAATTTAATTTTCTATAGAGAGGCATCATTTCATGACGTGTTTGGGCTGCTATTTTAAAACCTAAAGATATTTTTCTATCAAATTGTTTATATGTGTAAAATTTTTCACCTCTACCATTATAAGAAACACTATTATAATTACCAGTAAAATTATCATTAAATTGGTCTAAGAATGCTCTAAAAACCATAGCGTTTGATACTTCAGGATCATCTGAATCTACAGCTTCAAATCTAAACCTAATTAAATCTCTAACTTCAGGAAGATCAAATCCACCTCTTGTTCGATAAATATCAAACATATTTATCATATCTAATTTTTTAGAAGAAAAAACATTATATGCTGATTCTCCATCTTTTGTATTGTGTTTAAGATGAGGATCATCTTCTCGTGTTCCTGGATTTCCTGTGTTTATTCTTTCTTCTCTAATAAATTTTCTATTAAAGTCAGTTTGTTTTTGATAATCAAAACCTGGTCTTCCTATGATTTTTAAATAATTTTGAATTAAAGGTGAATCTGTTGTTTGTAATCTATTAAATCTTTCATGTGCAGGTCCTTCTTCTATTCGTTTTGTTGTAAAAACTTTATCTTCTTTTACAGGTATTCCTGCGTCTATTGCTTCTTGTCCTTCTGTTGTTGATAAATTTGCTTCACCAAATTCATTATTTCCTTCATAAAAAGCTTTTAAAGTTAAATCTGGACCTAAAAAATTAATATTATCTTTAGTAATATTAAAATGGGTTACTATTGGAAAGCCATTATCTTGTACACTAATACCTTTAAATATAAATTTATCTCTTTTTATAGCTCCTTGATTAGTGTTATTATATCTTCTTATAGTTGTATTTCCAATTCCATATAGAGAACCAGGACCTCCAGTATATGAATATAATTCTTCTGGTTTATCAGGTATTCCTAAAAAAGAATTTACTGCATTACCAATTTGGTTAAATATATTGCCTGAATCCGGTTCTGCGCCTGCTTCAGGTGTATTTGTAGTAGGAGGTTTTATTGTAGTATCAGGTGCTATTTTTTCTTCAAAAAATTGTATTAACCTGTTATTATTATCAGTTGCTTGTGTTTTATCTAAATCATCAATATAACCATCAAATGATGTAGGTAATAGTCCTTCTCTTTTAACATGTAAACCTGTACCTGATGCAGCTACTTGAGCTAAAGTATTTACTCCAAGATTATAAGTTCTACTATTAGATTTTGCTGGATTAGTTAAAGTACCTTCTCTAATTTTAGGATTAGATAATTGAAGACCTACTTGTTTAGTTATAAAAGCTATCCCTTTACCCGTAATAAGAAATTTACCTATTCTTGCAGCATCTGTGAGTTGTCTTTCTAAATGTGTTACCGCACCTCCTCTTATAAGACCGTCAGTAAAAGAATCTACAAAATTTGTTGCTCCTCCCCCTCCTATAGTTAAATCAAGTGTTTTTTTAATAAAAGGTTCATTACTGTAACCTTCATTAGGTTTATCATATGCTGTTCCTTCACCAAATTTAAAACTTTTTTGATTAAATATTTTAGTATCAAAAATAGAAGTACTATTACCATAATTAAAACCCCCAATGTCCTCAGGAGTATTATGATTAGGATAAGCATCAAGAGTGCCTTCACCTTCTAAATTTGTTAATAATTGTTTTAATCCCATTTTTATTTAAAATCCAACACCTGTATCAGGGTTAGTGTATTTTCCGTTTGTAGGAAGTCCTCCATCTAAATCAAATCCACCTTGTGATATTTCTACATTAGCTTGATAATTTCCTTGAGTTATACCATAAGAATAATTATAAGAGTCTGTTAATAGTGCTTCATGTAAATCTACACCATTAAGTTGAAGTCCATCAAGTGCACCTGGATTAGGTAATCCATGAAAATATGTTATGTTACCTATACCATCTTCAGTTATATTTAAATCTTGATTTGAACGTTCATAAGTTTGTCCTGTATTTGTACTAGCAACAGTTGAATTAAGTAAATCTACCATGTGATCTCCTGTTCCCCCTCTAGGTACAAAAGGAGAATCGCTAGTTCCTTCTAAGGTATTAAAAAGAGGATCTGGTTCTCCATTTAGATCTTGAAATGGAGAGTTTGATGTCCCACCTGGTACTTGTTGTAATGAATCTTGATGAGCTTGATCTGCTATTCCTAAAGGTCTTTGAAAAGGTAATGGTGTTTCGTTAACTACATCTATATTTAAATCTTGGTGTGGAGAATTTGAAGCTCCACCAGGTACTTGTTGTAAAGAATCTATATGTGCTTGTGATGCATCCTCTATAGGTAATTGTGATGGTGGAGGTGTTTCGTTAACTATATCTATATTTAAATCTTGAAAAGGTGAGTTTGAAGCTCCACCAGGTACTTGTTGTAAAGAATCTATATGTGCTTGTGATGCATCTGGTATAGATAATTGAGATTGAGGGCCTGGTTCTCCATTTAAATCTTTAGTTGATGGATCATAAGTATTTCCAGTATTTGTACTTACTGTATTTTGTGTAAGTAAATCTACCATATGATCTCCTGTTTCGCTTTGAAAAGGAGAATCACTAGTTCCTCCTAAAGTATTAAAGTCTGGATCAGGTGCACCATTTAAATCTTGAAAGGGGGAATTTGATGTTCCACCCGGTACTTGTTGTAGTGAATCTATATGTTTTTGAGAAGCAACCTCAGTTGGTAATTGAAATTTAGGTCCTGATTGAGAATCCATATTACCTACTGGATCATTTTCTGCTATTAAATCTAGTGTTGATTTTAAATCTTTTAGTCCCATAATATTATTTTATTATACATATAAATTATCGCATTTTTCCTGTAGCGTGTTTACCTAACATCATATGTCTTCCTTCTTCGGCCATAAATGAATTTGCTTGAAAACTATCGTGTACAACATTAACCTGAAGAGGTTCATCTGAAGGTGGTGGTGTTGGTGTAGTTTCTGCTATTTTATCTGCTCCTGTTAATGTAGCTAAAGTTTCTGCTGCTGTAGATACTGGTGTGATAAGTTCTGGTTCTCCTGCTTCAGCAACAGTAATATCAGTTCCACCAGGTGAAGGACTAACCATACCTCCTGTTCTCATATTTTTCTTTGAATTTGCTAAAGCAATTCCTGTAACTATCATTGCACCTAAACCTGCAACAGCTGCTATTGCTATAGGGATACCTATACCAAATGGTATTTGTGATAAAGAAGCAAATATATTTGCTATTGCAGAAATTACAGAAAGTGTAGCTAAAACTGCTAATACTCCTACTACTGCTACTAATCCTACTTTTGATTTTGCTATATAACCTACTAAAGCAGCAAATCCATCTAATATTGGTGCAAATATAACTCCTATATCTCCAAAGATTCCTTTAACTTTATCCATAGTTGCAGCAAATTTTTCACTTGCTGATTGTGATTGTAACTGTTGATAAGTAGCTTCACCATATTTTTCTTTAAATTCATCAGCAGCTAATGCATTCATTTCTTGTTGCATAACTACTCCTGCTAATTCTTCTCTACTCATTCCTATAGCTTTTGCTGCTGCTTCTTGTTCTATTCTATTTCCTGAGGCAAATGCTTCTGTTATTTCTGCTTGGTTGGCTAATTCTTCTCCTAACCCTGCTAAATCATTATTTAAAGCTAGTAATCTAGCTTTTTCTAAATTAATTTGTGATCCTGTTAATAATTCAAATTCTAATTCATTATTAATTGATTGTTCAAAATCTAATAAATTACCTGCTATTGCGTCAACTTGAGCTAAATTAGCACCAAATAATAATGCTTGGGTAGCTGCTTCTGCAAGAGCTACAGGGCTCATTTGTAATGAAACTGTTATAGCATTACTTGCGCTTGCTATTTCATTCATAATACCCTTTACATTAACAGCTACTCCACTTTGTTTAGTCATTGCGTTAACAGTGTCTACAGTGTCTGTTAGTACTTGTTCTGTGTCTTTACTTTGAAGTCTAGATATAGCAGATAATTTACCTGCTTTTTCAGAAGACATTCCTAATTGTTTTGTTAATGTTACTTGGGTTTGTAATATATCTCCTCCTAAGTCTGCATTTATTCCAAATTGATTAGTAAGTTGTCCAAAAGCTTCACCTATATCTTTAGAAGTTACAAATAATTTATCTGAATGAACAGCTAACATGGCAAATTCACCTGCCATTTTTCTAGATTCTTGGTAACTTAAACCTGTTTGTTTTGCTATATTAGCTATTTTATCACTACCTGAAAGTAAGGCCTCAACAACCATAGCAAAAGCCATTTTCATCATCAAGGCTTGTTTGGCTGACTTTGTAGTGTCCTCACTTAAAAGTTTAGCTAATTTTCCGGTTTTATCCATTTTATTAGCTATTTCCTCTTTTATAGAAAATATTTCTTCTTCATCTTTTTTTTCGTTTCCTTTTTCTTGATTTTGTTTTTTTAAAGTTTCTAATATATCTATTTCTTTACTATGCTGTTTATTTAATTCTTTAATTAATTTTTCTTTTTCTTCTTTGGATAATTGTTCATCTTGAAGGATTAATTTTTGAGTCGCTGTTCTTCTTGTATTAAGATCTATCATTTCTTCTTCAAGCTGTTTAGAAATATCAGTACCTTTATTTATATCTTGCCTTAATTTAAGTTGAGCTTCAAAATCTTTTTTCATATTCTTTAAAGAACTTTCAACTTTATTTTGTATAGTAGAGGTATTTAGTGTACTTTCTCTTATTTTTCCTAGAAAATCATTTTGGGTTTTTAAAGTTTCATTTACTTTTTCTAAGGTATTTAGAATTTTTGTTTCTATAGTGTTACCTACTTGTTCATATTCTGCATTTAAAGAATATATTGTGTCCTTTTGTTGTTTTAGACCCTCATTACCTTTTTTAATATTTTCTTTATCGTCTGGCATATTTTATTAGAATAATTTATATGGTAATAAATATAAAAAAAGAAAGGTATCTACGATACCTTACTTCGGAATATTATATATTGATGAAGGATTTATATTTGGTCCTTTAGCAACTTCTGAAGACATTTGAGAATTTTGTTTCTT
>MDSZ01218721.1_pt1 | contig 10220 bp, 11 predicted proteins | sample 811201 | NCBI WGS metagenome assembly MDSZ01 (sample SAMN05326647, study PRJNA326480) | marine metagenome | isolation source: seawater | place: Indian Ocean: North | collected 2010 | reverse complement strand
GGATTGCATTGAGTCCCATTGTAGCATTTTTTAACCGCCGCGCCCGTTTAATGTATGGCTGACGGCGATCATATAGATACTGAGTTTCTCCACCATTTAATGCAAAGATATCAATTGGATCTTCTGGACTAGACCACGGACGGACGAAAAGGTCTTGCTCCTTGATGTCTCTTTCTCTGGAGTTAGGAAATTTTACGGTATAAGTAACTCCGCGCTCTAGATCTTCCAAAAAGTCAACAACGCGACCTACGTCATATCCAATATCATTAGGACAATAAACTCTCGTTTGTTTCGCTAGAAATGCTGGTTTCAAATCATCTGTGTTAACGGTGAAGTTCTTTTGTTTGGCAATAGAATAAAAAATTTCTATGACAGCAGAAGATGGATCTACCGAAATTATTTTAGCAACACCTTGCCCATTTGGCAACTCAACCAACCTGCCAATAAGTGACATAACATACCCAACGATCTAGTCTCAGTCAGAGACTAGATCTGCTTGAGTAGAGTGTCAAAGGTCTTAATACTAATTAATGACTCTTTTTGCTTCCATTTTACGCAGCAAGTGGATTGCAGGGATAGCTAATAGTACCATCCATAATTTGCCAATTATCTGTCCCTCTATATAAGCAAGACTTCCGAAGGCAAGATATAAAAAGATAATACTATCCACGATTAAACCCACTACACTGCTCGTGACAACAGCAATCGTTAAACCCTTCTTTTGCAGCGGTGTATAAACAAACAAATCAGCAAGTTCTGAGAGTAAGAAAGCAGTGGCAGATGCAATCACAAGTTCCTGGGTAGCTACTAAACCTGAAAGTGCCGCTCCAGCAAGCACTGCCCCCAAAGCCCATTTAAAACCTAAAGATCGCTGCACTAGATCCCTCAGTACTAAGGCAAGACCAACCATCAAAACACCACTCGGCGCTGTAATTCCGGGTGCAACAGGAATTAAGCAAGGACCGTCTGGAACACAAAATGTTCCAACATTTCCAATCATGTAATTTGCTGCAGGAATGCTTAGTGCAAACGCAATCAAATAAATGTAACCGCTCGATTTATTTTCCATTTTTATCCCCCTTTGGATTTAGTTTATTAAATTTTTCCCAACCCTGCTTCCGAAGGTCACACGCTGGGCATTCATTGCAACCATATCCCCACTCATGAAGGGTACTACGATTGCCAGAATAACATGTATGAGTATGTTCTTTTATTAGTTCGACTAACTTTAGATCACCAAGGTGCATCGCCAACTCCCAGGTCTGAGCTTTGTCCCGCCACATCAATGGTGTGTGAAGAACTAATCTTGAATCCATTCCTAAATTTAAAGCAACTTGCATTGCTTTTATTGTATCATCTCTACAGTCTGGGTATCCGGAATAATCGGTCTCGCATACCCCAAGGATAATATGCTTTGCATCGCGTCTATAAGCCAATGCAGCTGCTAGGCTTAAAAACACTAAGTTGCGCGCTGGCACAAACGTATTCGGCAGTCCGGCAGCAGTATATTCCAGTTCTTTACTTCTGGTGAGACTAGTATCGCTTATTTGTCCCAAAACCTTCAGGTCCAGCGAATGATCTTGTCCTAGTTTATCTCTATAGATTGGATATTGTTCCTTTAAAATTCGAAGAAACTCTAATCGAACTTCAAGTTCGACACTGTGGTTCTGCCCATAATCTAGGGCTATAGTTTCCACGTTCTGAAACCGTTCCAAAGCCCACACTAAACATGTGGCAGAGTCTTGACCGCCCGAGAATAAAACCAGTGCCGTGTCGTCTTGCATCACTTACTCACTCTTCAAACTCAGACTGAACAGGACCTCGCGACATAGATCTTTTAATCCTGTGAACCTTATCTGCTTTTTGATCCTTTACAACGCGTACTAAATGATCCGCTAAAACTCTCAAATCTGGTTGTGTATTTTGCACCTTGTCCCAAATTCGAATGTCCATCTCGTCAAAATACCAAGTTCCACCAGTCCAGGCACAAACGTCTTTTTCTTTCAAAATAGAAAGGACCTCGATGAATTGATCTTTGGTTTTGGCTCCATGAACGGCGTATGCTATTTCCATAACAAACCCTAATGCAGTTATACCTGCGCTATGTTTCATTCTTGAAGTACGAGGTGTTTGCCCAAACCAGGCCTCTGGGAACAAATCGACCAGTGCACCAAAAAAATCATTAATGAGAACTATAGCTTTTTCTTCAAAATCATCTGAATTTGCAAATTCTCTTAAGGCACCGTGCGATCGTGAATTCATAATTACTTTTTGAACTGCTGTGCTTGAAATAGTGCCTGTTGGATTTGTATGTTGCCTAATTTCACCAAAGAAAGGGAAATTCTGCGCATCGCCGTTTTTAAAATAATTTATTTTTGTAGTTAAATGAGCAGCAAGAGAACGAGATGATAGTCTGTGAGGCAACCCATCAACCGATGGAAGTAGTTCATAGATTAATTCTTTTGGAAGTGGTTTTGTATTATTAATCAAAATAAACTGTCTCCGCAGTTCTTCTTCATCTTCACAAATGATTGCCGATACAAAAACTTCAAAATCTCTTTCGGTGAGAGGTTCCAAGGCAGTCAAGCGTTGTTGCCCATCTACGACAAACCCAGGTTTCTCGTCTTTCAAATCAACACGTATCTCACAAAAAGGACCCTCAATGTTCTTTACGGACACGCCATCAACGAATGCTAGAACTACAGAATTTGGTAAGACCGCATCGTCCTTTTTTAGGTAATCTCTAATTTCTAAGATATGATTAGAAACCTGAGGTCTTTGGAAACCAAATAAATCACCCTGATCATTACGACCGGCACGTTCGATCTTCGCCACTTTGAATATGTCAACGGCATTTGCTGGAAATGAAATTACGGTATGCTTTTTACTTTGCTTCGCCACTACTCCTTTGAATATAACTTTCCCGGTCATTTATTTAGCCAGTCCTTTAATATAATCATTATAAACTTTTAAGTTATGAAACCCACGCCTTCTATTTCTATTGCTGCCCCTAAAAATTATGACCTCAACACCAACCTTCTTGCAAATTTCACATTTACAACTTTTCCAAGGCTTACTTGATAGTGTTATTCGATACTGCGCTTCTAACTTTGCAAACTTTGTTTTGTCAGCGTCTGTCAGAAATTCGTCCTTTCCAACTAGGAGCGGTCCACTGTAGGCCATAACCGCGAGCAGTGTTTGTTCTATGTCAAGTTCATCAGCATCGTATGCTCGAAGCGCATCAAGTGCTACTTTCTCGCGCCGCAAAAAATCTTCTTGCGAAAACTTTCCCTCCTTGGCCAGAATTTTCAATGTGCGATTATCAAGTGCTTGCGGTATACGCAGCGCTGAAAAATAACTAATTGCACCACTTTCGGACGGAAGATAGTAATTCCTATTTGAGTCTTTAAATGCTCGTATTAAAGGTGAAGTCGTATCAAAGCTTGTAATCTTAAAATCATTAAATTGATCTATTTCATTGGCTTTTGCAAAACCCAGAATGTGTAATCCCAGATCAAATCCAATATATTCTCGTATCGATTTTAAAGCTGATTTGATTTGCTTCGACGTGAGGGGAACCATACCTCCAATTGCTAGGTAATTATATCCCATTTTCTTTAGCTTGAGACCTGCCTGCCCCATAGAAGAGGGTGACCAACCTTGAATTACACCCATTGGCGTAAAGCTATTTGTCAATCTTTTACTCTCCTTCAGAAAGTTCTCAGCATTTTCCAGAGTAATTTCAAATCTTCGCTTATTTGCATCCATCTGACCTGGTGAAATAGAGGAAACCCTGTCATCTTCGCAAAAATCAAAAATAACATGATCGACCGAACAACCATGTGTAAAATTTCCATCGCCGTAAAAATCAACCATTTCTTCGGGAGAATACGGAGGGACTTCCATTTTGTGATACGAGAACGCTCCGCAATCACCAACCATCATGGAATTAGGAAATTTACTTTCGGGATATCTTAGGAATTCTCTCGCCCCAACACGATTGAAGCGCATAGCTTGAGCAGCGGTGTAATGTCCCTTAACCTTTGTACCACCAACAATCGCTTTTGAAACTAAAATGCCGTCATATGGGGCCTTAGAAAAAATTTCATGTGGGTACCTGTCGTCCCAATAGATTTCGCGATCCGGAGAATATCTATCTTCAATAAAATCAAAGTTAGGATCAATCATATCTAAGTTATCTGCAAAAACGAATTTCATTCCTGCTGACCAACACTGTAATAAAGCTGAACAAGATACTCTCTAAATTCACGAATATCTCTTGGAGTGTTTTGAATGTCATTCCACCTCTTTCCCCAAGGTTCCCAAGTGCCGGTAGTCCAACAACAGTGAGGAGCAATTTTTTGTAGTTCCCTTTTTACTTCATCACCAATACGGGATGTGTTTTGAACTCTTGGCATTATTCTGTCCATAAGCACGCCCATTGCCAAAATTCCTGCTGAATGCATCAATCGGCTTTGTTTGACATCTCGTCCCCACGCTTCTGGGAAAACTTCCTTAACCGCAGTCCAAAAAATGCAGATTGTCTTATACATTGACTCAATATCTGATTCATTAGACCCCATTGACTTGTACAGAGCCAAAGCACCGAAATTGTCCTTTGAGTGCTTTATCATGTCGATTATTGCCGTATCAGTCACAACAGCATTTCTATTTGTATCTTCGTTTGAGGCCCTTTTTATAATACGAAAAAACGGGGAGTTCTTATCTCTATTAAGTATATTGCATAACTCACTGGGTATTTTATTTGCCTTTAAATCATTGGGTAATTCTGCATCTATTTCTGGCAGCAATTCATTAATCAAACGCTTTGGAAGAGGGCGTGCTTTATTGACCAGGATAAATTGCTCCCGCTGCATCGCTAAATCTGGAGCAACAAAACCTACTACTGGGACCATAATATTTTTATTGCTAGTTCGGGATAGAGCAAAAGACCGCTGCTGCCCATCTACAATCCAGGCAGTTCTTTTCGAATTTGTAAATGCTGGAATGTATAGTGTACCACTAACTGCCCCATCAGGACTTTTACCACGAGACTGTTTGAATTCTAACTCACTCTGGAAGGCTAATATCAACGCATTTGGGAAAATAATGCTACCTTTATCCAAATACTCAACAATTGAATTGACATGGTTCTGGATTTCTTTTCTCTGAAAACCTTTGAGTTCGTCACTTTCATCGCGATGTATCCGAGAGATATCTGCAATTTTTAAGACGTCAGAACCCTTTAAGAAAAACGAATAAACATCAACATTTTTTCCCTGTGTGGCCTTGACAGAGCGAACCTCTATAAATTTCTTCACAGTTCCAACTCCTTTTGCCCATACTTTAAATTTTTAGCCTGATAAAAGAGATCTCTAAAGCGACCTTGTTCACAGGCAAATCCCTCATCCCTTAAAAATCGCAGCGATTTTGTGGATTTTCCCTCAAATGTTTTCCAATTATCTAGAAGGAATTTTATTATTTCCTCATTGGAAAGTTGCGTGCGATCATGTGCTTTTGGATACTTCATCGGTTTAAGGCGGGAGGTTACAAAAGCCTTGTCGTACTCCAAAGACTTTCCAAGATCCTTATTAGTCAATAAAAAATTGGAGAAATCATATATACAACGGGAACCTAAATCGGACATTGTTCCAGGTAATTCAGACTGTGGACCGTTTAAACGTTGATCATAATCTAATAAATTATCTCTCAAATTATTTGGCAGATAACTTTCAACACCGACACCGACTATTCTAATTTTTTGAGAAATATTTTTGGGCAATGATTTTAACTCATCAAAAATCATTTTAGTGTAGTTTATGGATAAATTGAGGATAATTAGCGAGTATTCCTTTTTTTCCAAATAAGCTACCAAATTAAATGCGTTATTATTAATCAACTTTAATTCATTCCACCAATCACTGGGAACAAAATCATCTGTTAGTAACTTATCTTTAATCGAGTCCTTCGAACCACGCGACACTGTAAGACTATAATTTGGAATATTCTGGCTATCCTTAACCAAACCAAGACCTGCAGATACAATTAGCAAATCACAATTTAAGTTATTTTTACTCTTTAAGTTATTTTTACTCTTCATTATCGTTGAAAAAGAACGACCCTTGTAAACTCTGTTTGCAGGATTATTTTTTCCTGAAATTGTTACACGCTCCCACCACTCGCGAGCCACCTGTTTCAGAGAACCGGAAGTAAGAAGTGATGCGCTTAGATCTTCGGATTTAGGTCCACGTTTCCGATCGCTACATGGCGTTATAATGAGTCTATCTGACATTTTAATTGTGTATTATCGCGCTACTAAAATGTCAATTAAGTTATATTTTAAAATATCAATTATTTACAATTAATTTACATTTTAAATTAAATTAATTTTACAATTAATTGTCCATATGATTCTTTATTTTGTTAATAATAACTTGAAGCCAAGATCAGAAAGTTTGGCCATCTGCTTATTTCTAGCAGCAATAGATCGACCTCCAAAAACAACCGTTATTATACGGTCATTTCCCCGAACTGCAGAAGACACGCCACTATATCCAGATGCACGCGTATAACCATGCTTAAATGCGTCCGCTCCACGATAATTTGCCAAAAATCTTAATCCCGAGTGCCTTACTTTTTTAATACCAGCGTGAGCAGTTCGTCTGCTAAAAATATGAAAATATTCAGGAAAATCAAAAAATAGTGCCCTCAAAATAATTGCCATATCCTTCGCCGTGGAAAGATGTCCAGTTTGTGTAACTCCGTGTGCATTTAGGAAGGTTGAATTTTTCATTCCTAATTCTGTTGCAGTTGCATTCATGAGTTGTATAAATCCTGCTTCTGATCCAGCAATATGTTCAGCTAAGGCCGTAGAAGTATCATTGCTTCCCATCACAGCAGTTGCTCGTATCAAATAACGAATTCTGATCTGTTGACCTGGCAATAGACCAAGTTTTGCGGGCAATTCAGCACTAGCTTTCCTTGATACTGTCACACGGTCATCAAGTGCAAAGGTTCCATCCTCAATTTTTGAGAATACAACATAAAGGGTAAGTAGTTTAGTGAGACCTGCCGGGTGCAATCTTGTATTGCACTCTTCGCAATGCAAGATCTCCCCGTCTTTGGCACTCATTACAAGTGCGGCGTACGGAGCGGCAATGCAAACTGAACCAAATAAGAATAGATTGGCTAGCAATGCCGCTGTAAAAGTTTTCATAACTGCCTCTTTTTTCTATATTGAAGCATGGATTTATAAAAGTACAACAATATTCTTCATTGCACTAAAAATTCAAATCTCATCACTTTTTATCATAAATTGATAAAACTCTCTGCATGTTAGTTTGGCATATCTACGCAAGACGGAAGCCAAGATCCGTCGGGCAGTGAGTATAACCTTTTTACCTCGGTTATCTCAATCCTAGCAGCGGTTTTTTCTCCCAGGTCGCTAAACCGCTGCTAGGCATCAATTTACCTGGGACAAGGAGATCAAGTATGAAATTATTTATTTTTTTTATGACAATATCTTTTGTTGGTATTGGGTTACAGGCGGGGATCATGCCTGAAGAAACATCAAATAGTGTGCTTCAAACAATTGTAGGCTTCAACGATCAGCCAATTGACTATTCTTCAGATATAATTGAGCCAACAACCACTTTACAAGAAAAGATAGAGGACTTGGTGCATTTCGCTTTCATGACACTTCTCATTTTTATATAAATCTTTACATAGCCGGTGATTGAGGTTCTATCGCCGGCGACCTAACGATGCCAATAGGTTCAATACCTTTCCCGTTTATCTATTATTTATTTAAGTATCTGAGAACATTGCGGCGGTTGGTAAGTATCCGATGTTGTTCTCAATGCCAACTTTATACGATACTTTAATGCCCTGTACTCTCCACTTTGAGTTGCCTTGCAAGCCCAGTAAATTGCTTCATCGTTGTTTTTCATCACTCCCTTACCTGAGGCGTACATGTCGGCGAGTTCCATTTGAGCTCTAACAAACTCATCTTCTGCAAGTTGAAGTAAAAGCGGGTAAGCTTTGGCGTACTGCCCGTGCTGCTTAAATACCAAAGCCTTCTGCAAATCTAAGTATGTTCCAGCATTTATTGAAAACGGAAAAATAGCAATCATCGTCAAAGCGATGACTTTCAATAGAAGTTTCATGATATACCTGCCTGTCATAACTGCCAATCTTTGTTGGCTAGACTGAGATACTACCATAAACTTTGATTCTAGCCAAATCCCATAATGATTTTTTTGATGCAAAAACTATTTCTGCGGTTATTCTATATGTAGGGGGTACACGATGAAAAATATCTATAGGTTCCTATTTGGGCGCTTTTTATGGATCCAGTATAGCGATCAACTAAAATATAAAGGGGCGTGGAGAAAAGGCTTATTTCATGGCAAAGGCACATTAAAATATGCAAGTGGTTCTACTTACACTGGTGAATTTTTTGAAGGATCCAAAAATGGATATGGTCATTATATTTCAGCAAAAGGCTACGAATATATAGGCAACTGGGTTAGCGGAAAACAAACTGGCAGAGCGCAAGTGAATTATAAAAACGGTGACCTTTATACGGGCACTGTAAAGGATGGTTTGCGTCATGGTCATGGTGAGTTCTTTCAAGTTTCGTCGAATAGGAATTATAAAGGAAAATGGACCCAGGATACTCTACAGGGAGAATTGGAAATCACTGATCCAAACTGGATTTTTAACGGTTTGATGGAAGTGAGTGCGGGCACTGGACTTGGTACCTTTACATACAAAGATGGCTCAAAGTATTCTGGCCAAGTTTCGGGCTTCAGGCGTGAAGGGGAGGGAACGCTAGAGTTCAAATCTGGAGAGATTATCTCTGGAGTATGGTCGGGAAACGTTAACGTAAAGTCTGCGTCAATAATTGATGAAAATGGTTTTCAATGGATGGGCGATCTTCATAACATGCAACCATCAGGGCGTATGAAAACCAAGCGGCCTGATGGTCTCACTTACGATAGTGTTTGGGAAAATGGTGCAATGCTTCAGTCGTTGAGCGTGGATATAAATAATCGAACAATAAACTAAAAATTACCCTTTTAAACGAATGTAAATGCAACTCAATTTTAAAAAGTTAAAGAAAAAGCAGCGAGAAATTAGGGTAAATTTTTCTGAATTAATAGGCTTAAGAATTCATCGATGTTTAAGCTGGTTAGATCGAGCAGAACGGGCAGGGACCGACTATGATGCTGCCTTTATCTTTCTGTGGATATCCTTCAATGCAGCATATGCAGAGGAAATCTTTGAGAGTATCGGACATGGTCAAAGATCAGCATTCGATGATTATTTTGAGAATCTCATAAAGCTTGATACCGAGAGCAGAATTTATGATGCGGTATGGGAACACTTTCCTCAATCTATCCGGGTGTTCTTAAATAATAAATTTATTTTTCAACCTTTTTGGAAAAACCATAACAAAATAGATGGGTACCAAGATTGGGAGGAGAGATTTGAGGCGAGTAAGCGAAGGTTAAATAGTGCTCTCGTAGAAAAGAATACTAAGGCCGTATTAACAATGCTGTTTGATCGCCTTTACGTTCTTCGAAACCAACTAATGCATGGTGGTTCAACTTGGAATAGCGCGGTCAATAGAGACCAAGTAAAAGACGGGACCCAAATATTGGCATTTTTAATTCCTATATTTGTCGACATTATGATGGATAACCATAAGAGCAATTGGGGTTTGCCATATTATCCCGTAGTTGACGAACCGGAATAAAACCGGACCTTCAGCAACAAAACGATAATATTTAATACTTACTGGAATTGTGCTCGTTGATTGGCATATGCACAGTTTTTACAACTAGGATTTGATGAAGGTATAGTTGTGGAATTCATTATATTTATCATTTCCTGCACTTTATCTGGTATCCAATCGTTATCCCACTCATAGGGAATAAGCGTTTCCGAAAAGTCCATTTTGCCAAAAAAACCATCTGCTGCTCGATCTGCATTGCAAACTAAGAAATAGGCTGTTGGTCCAACACTAAAACCCATTTCAGAGAGTAAATAAGCGTAAAAATCCATCTGTATTTTATAGCCTTCATGATAAACATCGGAGAGATAATTTTCCGGATCTAATGGCTTAAAATTGGCTTGAGACTTATAATCTGCAACAATGAGCTTATCATTTTTAGTATCCTGCCAAATATCATCTATGCCTCCGGTCAGAATAATAT
>MDSZ01146687.1_pt1 | contig 10220 bp, 6 predicted proteins | sample 811201 | NCBI WGS metagenome assembly MDSZ01 (sample SAMN05326647, study PRJNA326480) | marine metagenome | isolation source: seawater | place: Indian Ocean: North | collected 2010 | reverse complement strand
TGGTTTAATAAAAAATTGCATTTCCATCTGCTCAAATTCACGCATTCTAAAAATAAATTGCCTGGCAACTATTTCATTTCTAAATGCCTTTCCAATTTGTGCAATTCCAAATGGAATTTTCATTCTTGAAGTCTTTTGAAGAGTTAAATAATTCAAAAAGATACCTTGTGCTGTCTCTGGCCTTAAGTATAATTCCATACTTGAATCACTTGAAGCTCCTAAGTTAGTTTTAAACATTAAATTAAATTGTCTTACTTCAGTCCAATTACATGTCCCAGATACTGGACACTTAAGTTCTAATTCATTAATTAAATTTTCAATATCCTTTAAATTATTTTTTTTAAATCCATCTGCCATCCTCTCATTAATAGATTCAATTCTACTATCTAATTCTAATACTCTTTTATCAGTTGTTATAAATTCATTTTCATCAAACTTGTCACCAAATCTTTTTTTAGCCTTTATAACTTCTTTGTTAATTTTAATTTTTTGCTTCTCTATATATTCCTCAATTAAGACATCTGCCCTATATCTTTTTTTTGAATCCTTATTATCAATTAAAGGATCATTAAACGCATCCACATGCCCTGATGCAACCCATGTCTTAGGATGCATAAAAATGGCAGAATCAACACCTATAATATTCTGATTTATCTGAACCATTGATTTCCACCAATAATCCCTAATATTATTTTTTAATAACACCCCATTATGGCCGTAATCATAAACAGCATTTAACCCTTCATATATCTCACTTGAAGGAATAACAAATCCATATTCTTTTGAATGGGAAATAATTTTTTTTAAAGCATCTCTCTGTTCCATGATTATGTAAAAATAGTTCTTTTTATATTTTAAATATGTTAATTTGTAAATCAATTAACTGGATGAGATATTCTTTATACATAATGGCGATACTATTAGCAGCAAGTTGTGCTAGAAGATCTTCCCCTAGTGGTGGAGAAAAAGACTCAATTCCTCCAGTATTAATTGCTTCCAACCCCAAGATAAATAGTGTAAATTTTAATAGTGATGAGATTAGACTTACATTTGATGAATGGGTAAAGCTTGATAATCTAGATAAGCAACTAATAATTTCTCCTCCACTTGAAAAGAAAAAATATGAGGTTAAACCTTTGGGCGGTATAACAAAAAAAATATTTGTAAACTTTCTTGATTCACTTGCAGAAAATACTACCTATACATTTAACTTCGGAAATAGTATTGTAGATAATAATGAAGGGAATAAAATGAATTTCTTTAGTTATACATTCTCTACTGGACCTACTCTTGACTCATTATATTTAAAAGGGAATGTACAAGATGCATTTAATTTTGAAACTGAAGAGTATTTATCACTTCAACTATATAGGATTGATAGTACATATAATGACTCTATTATATTTAATAATCAACCAACATATCTAGCAAACACCTTAGACTCTACAGCCTATAGATTTAATAATTTAAGAGAGGGAAGATATATTTTAATTGCATTAAAAGATATAGCTGATGATTATATATTTGATCCATTGTATGATAAAATAGCATACTATGATTCTATAGTTTTATTGCCTAGAGATTCAATAATTAACCTTAAACTGTTTAAAGAAGAAACACCTATAATTTGGGATAGACCCCACTTTATTAATAGTGAAAAGATTGGATTTGGATATTTTGGTAAACTAGATTTAGAAAAATTTTCTTTAATTTCTAAAATACCTGATAGCGTTAACTATATTCTTACTAAAGAACAAGATAAAGACACATTGCATTTTTGGTTATCAAAGAATAGTATTGACTCACTGCAATTCAATTTAAAAGAAATAGATACGATAAAAACCTTAACTGTTAAATTTGATCGAAGAAAAGATTCACTTATTGACTCATTAAATATCTCAAGTATCACTAAGTCTGTAATAGGCTTAAAAGAAAAATTTAAATTGGCATCTAATTTACCCATAGATCAAATTTCTGATTCATTAATTTTTGTGAGAGATATTGACTCTATATTGATCCCTTTCAAATCCTCAATAAACAATAATTTAGACGAGATCTCTCTTGATTTTGATATTAAGCCCAAAGATGAGTACTCAATAGACATATTACCTAATGCAATTATTGATCTTCGAGGTGGAACGAATGATACATTAGGATTTAAAACTGTTACTCAATCACTTGAAGATTATGGAAATGTGTATTTAAACATTATAAGAGATACTGATTCTGAATATATTCTTCAAATGATTAATTCTATTGGTGAAATTGTTAGAGAATATAATGGTATCTCTACTGATAGGATTTTTAATTTTGAACTAATAAAACCTGGAAAATATATTTTTAGAATGATCAAAGACGATAATGGCAATAAAATATGGGATACTGGTAATTATCTAAATAAAGTTCAGCCTGAAGCTGTCTATTATTCTAATTTTGAGCTAGATATTAGAGCAAACTGGGATTTTAACGAAACATTCAACTTAAAAAAGATTAAAATAGATTCAACATCTATTAAGATAGATTCAATTCAATAAAATAATAATGAAAAAAAACATTCTACTATTAGCATTTTTAATTAATTCAATAGCTCTAACATCTCAAGAATATTATTTCCCTCCAAAGGGTAATTGGGAGGTTAAAGATCCATCAGTTTTTGAAATAAATAATGAAAAGCTCCTCACTGCAATAAAATATGCAACGGATAATCAAAATGAGGGAAACTTTGATCTTAGGGTTGAAATATTAAAGGGTTTTTCATCTGAACCGTACCATAAGATTTTAGGTCCAACAAAGAAAAGAGGCTCATCAAATGGATTAATAATTAAAAATGGATATATCATCGGTTCATGGGGGGATACGGGGAGAGTTGATATGACATTTAGCGTAACCAAAAGTTATTTATCTGCTATAACAGGTATAGCAGTTAATAAAGGTTTAATCAAATCTGAAAAAAATAGAGTATCGGATTATATCTGGGATAAAACCTTTGATGGCGAAAAAAATCAAAAGATTACATGGGAGCAACTTTTAAATCAATCCTCTAATTGGGCAGGAAATTTATGGGGAATTAATGACTGGGAAGATAGACCAAATATTAGATTAGATATTGATTCATGGAGGTCACAAGAACAAAAGGAACCAGGAAAATATTATAAGTATAACGATGTTAGGGTTAACGTGCTTGCATATTCATTATTACAGGTTTTTAGAGAAGCTCTACCTAAAGTTTTACAACAAAATATAATGAATCAAATTGGAGCTTCTGATTCATGGAGATGGTATGGATATGATAATTCATGGACAAATATTGATGGGTATATGATCCAATCCGTATCAGGGGGAGGACATAATGGAGGCGGTATATTTATCAATTCTTTAGATCATGCCAGATTTGGACTATTATATTTAAATAATGGGAACTGGGATGGAAAAACTATTTTATCAAAAGAGTGGATAGATAAATCTATTTCTTCATCTCCTTCAAACCTAGAATATGGATATATGTGGTGGTTAAATAGAAAAGATGGAGAAGATTACTGGAAAGGAGTTCCTGAAAATGTTTATTACGGAGCTGGATTTGGAGGAAATTATATTGTTATCATTCCAGATAATAAAATTGTAATTGTTGCCAGATGGATGGGTAGAGAAACTATAGGGAAGTTTGTAAAAATGATTATAGATGCAGATTCAAATTAAAGAATTTGATCTAAAACCCTCTCCAAAAGATAATTCTTTTCAGCCATTCTTGGATGTTTAATTTAAGATTTTAAAGGAGGAAATTTCTTCTTTTTTTTGCCAAATATTTTGCGTCTCAAAACAGTAAAAGGGTCATAATATCTATCAACCACTCGTTCCTTTAGTGGAATAATTCCATTATCCGTAATATTAATATGTTCTGGGCAAACAACGGTACAACATTTCGTAATGTTGCACATTCCTGAACCAAATTCTTTTTTTAATTCCGGAATTCTGTCATTTATATCTAATGGGTGCATTTCGAGGCCAGCCACACGAATCATAAATCGAGGGCCAATAAACTCGTCTTTTTTGTCATGATCACGAAGTACATGACATACATCTTGACATAAATAACACTCTATGCATTTTCGAAATTCCTGAACTCTATCAACATCTTTCTGATACATGACATAGCCTTTTTCTGTTTTACGTTCCAAAGCAAGTTTAACAGGTTTAATTCTTTTATTTTGATCGTAATTCCATGAAACATCGGTAACCAAATCTTTAATAACAGGAAAGGTTTTCATTGGAGTAATTGTAATGGTCTCATCTTTTTTATATTCATTCATTCTTGTCATACAAGACAGTTTTGGCTTACCATTAATTTCCATACTACAAGAGCCACATTTTCCTGCTTTACAATTCCATCGAACTGCCAAATCATTCGCTTGTTCCGCTTGAATCTTATGAATAACGTCAAGCACAACCATTCCTTCTTTGACTTCTGTCTCAAAATTGATCAGTTCTCCTTTTTTATTATCACCCCTATAGATTTGAAATTTACGTGTTGTCATTGTTTATTGATTACTTTCAAAATTAAGCTTTATAAATTATTTTTTCATTTGCATTCTTTCTTCTATAATTTCATTTTCAAGATTTTCAATAGAGGATTCTGCAATGCGAACCAATTCTGGATTTGCACTTGGACGCTCTACTTTATTTAATTGCATTTTACCATCATCTCCTTTTTTAGAAATTATATTGTAATTAAGCCATTCTTTTTGTTCGCCAGGAAAATCAGCTCGAGTATGCGCTCCTCTGCTTTCTTCGCGAAATTTTGCAGCTCGTGCTACTGCCTCTGACGTAATTAATAAGTTACGTAGCCCTAATGCTTCATGCCAACCAGGATTAAATTGACTTGTTCCTTTTGCTTTTACGGATTTGTATTCCTGTTTGATTTTTTCTATTTCGTCTATTCCTTTTTCAAGCTGATCTTTTGTTCGAATAATCCCAACATTCGCTTGCATATTTTGCTCCAGCTGCTCGTGCAACAGATATGGATTAGCTCCTGATTTACGGTTTAAAATCTCTGTTGCATTTCGAATTATTGTTTTTACTTGATCTTCATCAAAGTCTGAATGCTTTACGGTTTTTTTTGAAAATTCAGCTGCATTTTTACCTGCTAGATAACCAAAGACCAAAAGATCTGACAAAGAATTTCCTCCTAATCGATTAGCTCCATGCATTCCGGCCGCACATTCTCCACATGCAAATAATCCTTGAACAGAGCTCATGGCTGTATTGGCATCCACCCGAATTCCACCCATAAAATAATGACAAGTAGGCCCTACTTCCATGGCTTCTTTCGTAATGTCTAATTCTGCCAAAGTATTAAATTGATGATACATAGAAGGCAACTTCTTTTTAATATCTTCTGATGATCGTTGTGTAGCAATATTAAGATAGGCTCCTCCATGTTTTGAACCTCTTCCAGCTTTGACCTCTTCATTAATTGCTCTAGCTACGACATCTCTTGTTAATAGTTCTGGAGGACGCCTAGCATTGGGGTCTCCAGCTAGCCATCTTGCTGCTTCTTCTTCGGTATCTGCAGTTTCTGAACGAAAGCGTTCAGGAATATAATTAAACATAAATCTCGTTCCTTCACTATTTAAAAGGATTCCTCCTTCTCCCCTAACACTTTCAGTAACCAAAACACCTTTCACTGATAATGGCCAGACCATTCCAGTGGGATGGAACTGATTGAATTCTAAATCCATGAGTTCAGCTCCTGCCTCATAAGCCAACGCATAACCATCCCCAGTATATTCCCAAGAATTTGAAGTAACATCCCATGCTTTGCCTCCTCCTCCAGTAGCAAATATGATGGACTTTGCTTTAAAAATAATAAAAGTTCCTGTTTCCCGCCACATACAAACTATACCTATAACTTTACCCTTTTCATTTTTAAGTAAATCTAAGGCAGTACATTCCATATAAGTCTCAATCCCTTGGTGAATCCCATGATCTTGCAAAGTTCGAATCATTTCCAATCCAGTACGATCCCCAACGTGTGCTAATCTGGGATATCTATGACCACCAAAATTTCTTTGATTTATTAAACCTTTTTTAGTTCGATCAAATACTGCTCCCCATTCTTCAAGAAGGCGAACACGTTCCGGTGCTAGTTTAGCATGAAGTTCAGCCATCCGCCAATCGTTAAGAAATTTTCCACCTCGCATGGTATCACGAAAATGAATTTTCCAATGATCACGTTCGTCAACATTTCCTAATGCAGCAGCCATTCCCCCTTCAGCCATAACGGTATGTGCTTTCCCTAAAAGTGATTTCATCACAATACCAGTGCTCACCCCATGACTTGAAGCTTCAATAGCTGCGCTTAACCCAGCTCCACCAGCTCCTACAATTAGAACATCGTGTTCAATGGTTTTAATTTCAGATATATCTAACATAAATTATTTCTTTAAAAATTCCATGTACTAGGGTCATTAATATATCCCATTGAGACCATTCGAATATATAAATCGGCTACCATTATCCAAACTAAACTAATCCACGCAAATAACTCATGACGACGGTTGAACCAACCAACAATCATTCCATTTTTATGAGCTATATCACCTCCCAATCCACATGAATAGCAATCCATGCTTCCACCTATAAGATGTCGAATAGAGTGACAACCTAACATATAACTGGCTAATAAAATGGGGTTTCCCAATAAAAGTATGCTTCCAAGGCCAATACCAAATTCTCCACCTCTAAAAAACGCTAAATAGGCATCATAAAAAAAGATAATAACATATATTGATGCAAAGTACATTGTTATGCGATGTATATTTTGAACAACCATAAGTCCTGTTTCTCCTTTATATCCTTTTTTTTGTTTACGTGGTAAAGCACCAACAGCACAAGCTGGTGGTGTTCCAGAGAATGCTCTATAGTATGCTTTTCTATAGTAATAACAAGTGAATCTAAAGATTCCAGGGACTGCCAAAATTAACAACGACGGAGAGGGAGGAATCCAACTAGGCCACCAAGTAGGCCAGGGTCCAAAAATGGAATGATACATTGGCGCAGCCCCTGCAACACCTTCTTTAATAAAAAGAGGTGGAGAATAAAAAGGAGCAAGATATCCCCCAAATCCTTCTTGCCCGGCACTGTACCAATAAAAGTCGGCCTGCCAAGCAGACCAAAGCCCATAAACCAAAAAACTGGTTAGTCCAAAAACCACGAGGGCTGGATACAGCCACCAATTATCCTTACGTAAAGTTTTTGTAAATCCTTTGTCGTGAATGGCAAAAGAAGTATTTGTAGACATGGAAAAATTTTGTTTAGAATTTTGTTTTCAAATAACAAATATACTTCAAGGAATTAAAAAAAACTATTTTATTATAAATTCCTTGTCAATAGTTTTTTTATTAATACTAATTAGAATCTTATGCAAACTTTTTTTCTAAATAGTAAAAATTATCATCAGATTTTTTTAAATCTTTGCTTTTAAAAATAACTTCATATTAATACCTAGCCGATTTATTTTTAGTTATTGTTTTAAGAATAAAATCTCTCAAATCTTGATTAGACTTTTTTAAATCCTCACGTCTTAAATACATCATATGTCCACTTTCATATCCCTTAAATGTAAATCTGTCTATTAATTTACCACTAGGATCAACTTGTTGAATTGTATATTTCGCCGCAGAAAATGTAGTTGCTCCATCATAATAACCAGACTGAATGAGAACATTTAAAAAAGGGTTTTCAGCTAAAGCTTCTCTAAAGTTCCTTCTTATTCTCAGATTATCAGAGTTCCATGGTCTAACAGATAATTCACCTCTTGCCCATGTATTATATTTAATATCAGTTTCAAATTTTAACACTTCTTTTATATATGAGTTAACAGCAGGAGTAAATGCATGATCCCATGCGCTCATTTCAGGGGCATACTCAAAATTATTACCTGAGTCTTTGCTATCAATACCTTTATATCTAGAATCTAACCTTCCAATTGTAAATCCTTCATCTCTTAAAAGTTCTTTCCAAAAAAAGTTTGTCGAAATATTCAAATTATTTTTAATTATTTCATCATATTTAATTCCCGTTAGAATTTCAATTTTTCCAGCAACTTCTTTTTTTGTTTTATGATCAATAAACCCTCCCATAGCCAGAGCAGGCAATAATTCATTATATGCAAATTCTTCAGAAATTTTAATAACTTCATCTAGACTTTTATTTTGAAATTCTGAATTTAGCTTATTGTGATACCATGCAGTTGCAGTAAAATATGGAAAATCTACAGTAGGTAGAATAATGCCTCCTGACTCATAATCTAATTCATAGTCAGCAGGCGAAACCAATACAACTCCATTTAAATACATCCATTGATTTTGTTGAAGTTCATGTGCTAGCCCCATTACTCTTACACCACCATAACTCTCACCTACAAGATACTTTGGAGATTTCCATCTTTTTGATCTATTAACAAAAGTAGTTATCCACTCTGCTAAATATTTTGCATCTTGATTTACACCAAAGAATTTGCTTGCCGCCTCCTCTTTAGACATTTTTTTAAGAATTCTAGAGTAACCTATGTTTATTGGATTAACAAAAACAATATCTGCGACATCAAGTATTGAATATGGATTAGATTTATATCCATATGGCTGTATAGGATATCCTTCATCATCAATTATCAAATTATATGGACCAGTATACCCCATATGCATCCATATTGATGCAGATCCAGGACCGCCATTAAATGAAAATATTAATGGTCTATTTGAATTATCATCAATATCAGTTCTCTTATAATATGTATAGTGTAAGGTTGCAATTACTTCTCCATCAACATCCCAAATAGGTTGAGTACCAATTTGAGCAGAGTAATTAACTTTTTTATTTAATATGATCGTTGAATGTTTTGTTACTTTTAAAGTATCTGCAGTTATAATTCTTTCTTGGGAATAAACCCCAAAAAAGATTAGCATTGTTGTTAAAATTAAAAAATTATTTTTCATAGTATATTTATTTATATGATCTAGTCTTGACTTCAATATCTTTATTAAATTATAAGAATTAGAAAACTATTTTATTTTAAATTCCTTCTCAATAGAATTATTATTAACAGTAATTAATAATTTATAAGAACCCTTGGCTAGATAATAAGAATTATCATCAGATTTTTTTAGATCATTCTTATCATATTTTAAGTTATAGTCAATATAATTGAGACCCTTATCTAGTATACCATCATTTGAATGAACCAATTTACCATCTTTAGACTTTATTGAAAGGTTATATTTATTTTGATTATTTGATAATATAACAATTTCCATATTAGGAGAAACATAATCACCCCATGTGCCCCACTTTGTTCCCCAACGATTTGAACGCTTAATATCTTTAAGATCATAAACATATAGATCTTTGCTTAATATATTGGAATTTAATTTTTGTATGTTTTCTAATTCTGCTAGATAAATTGATCTTCCATGAGTACCAACTAACAAATGATTCATTTCTGTTTGAATTACTAGGTCATGAACTGATGCAGAATTTAATCCCTTTCTAAAAGGCTCCCATAATTTCCCTTTATTTAATGATATATATACACCATGGTCATTACCAATATAAAGGATGTCGCTATTTACATTATCTTCAATAATTACATTCACAGGAGAAAATGGTAAATTAGAATTTATTGAAGTCCATGATTCACCATAATCTTCGCTCATATATACATAGGGAGTAAAATCATCCCATCTATATCCATTCATTGATACAAATACAGTCCCTTCATCATGAGCAGATGCATACACCTTACTAACCCATAAGTTCTGAGGCAAATTATCTGAGATTCTTGACCATGAGGATCCTCCATTTTTTGTAACATGAATTAGACCATCGTCTGTACCCACATAAATTAAACCAAATGTATTATGAGATTCAGAAATTGTTGTTATAGTTCCATACGGAACATTCCCTGGTTTACCTCCATTTGTCAAATCAGGAGAAATATTTTCCCAAGTATCACCGCCATTAAATGATCTATGTAGGATATTGCTCCCTAGATATAAAATATCTTGATTATGATTAGATAAAAGAATTGGAGTTTGCCAATTAAACCTATAAGGAGACTCTCCTAATTTATGTCTTGGCTTTATGTAGGTTCTTTTATTACTATCTAAGTCTAGTCTAAAATAGGATCCAAATTGCGATCCTGTATAAACAATATTTGGCTGATT
>MDSZ01122354.1_pt1 | contig 10220 bp, 5 predicted proteins | sample 811201 | NCBI WGS metagenome assembly MDSZ01 (sample SAMN05326647, study PRJNA326480) | marine metagenome | isolation source: seawater | place: Indian Ocean: North | collected 2010 | reverse complement strand
CGATGTAAACAGCGTACTCGATCCAGTGATAACATTAGATGTAGCTGTAATTGTTAGCGTACCAGTCCTAGCTGTTGTCTGAGCTTGTGACGTTGAACCATTAGCAATTAGAAGAACTTCTTTCTCTTCCTCGTCAGAAAGCGTACCAGATGAAGTGTAGTTAAATATCTGATTACCACTAAGTGTGAACGATACTTGTCCAGCTGTACTTAATGTACCATCAAGTATTGTTCGATAATGATAACGAACTGTACTCGATCCACTTGGCTCTAACGTCTTTACACCTTTTCGACCAACTTTACGAATATGTGTTCTAAACTCTGGTTCAATAATTTTTGGAATATCTGGTGCTGCTGTCAATCCAGAATCTTCTGTTATAATTCGACCAAATCCCTCAGACTCTTCAAGAGTTATTGTGTCACCATCAGTTTCACTAGTAACAAACCGTTGTTCAAGTATTTGTCTTGGGTCCGTAACCAATTCTAAATCAGCAAATCCTTGACCAGCATTTGAGCCAGTGAAGTATGACATTGCTTTGACGTCGTTAAATGATTTACCTGCTGCAATTTGGATATCAAATAGGAATGCCTGGAACAGTGCTTCAGGATCTGAAACTGAAGTGGCCGCCGATTCCAAGATAATGGATTTAATTCTAGCTCGACCAATAACATTACCATTATATGCAGGACCAGCTCCTGTTACCGTACCGCCTATACTACCAACTGTGGTGTTCGTTGATGCATTTGTTGTTGGAACTGTTGGGACTGAGGCTCCAGCAAAGGAAATTCTCTTACCAGGTGTATCCATCAAAAAGACTTCGCAGTTGTTATTGAAGTCAAATGTACCAACCATCTCTTTTATTTTAACATAGTGCCCAAACGATTGTGAGAATGTGGCATCTGCTACGTTTGCTGTATCAGTACCCTTTCTGAACACCAAGCGTGACCTACCAACAAGCTCATTTCGAAACCCTCGAACGTATCCTATGCCAGGATTAACAACACAAACCATTTGATTGGTATTGTCGTTATTAGCTTGGAACGATACTGTAAATTTTTGTTTGGAATAGTTGCCGTCAGAATCAAATCTTTTCTGAGCCATCTCAGCACCAAGCGCTGAATGCTTGTTTTGCTGTCTTGTTTCAATCAACGATCCTTCACTGTTGAATCGAATCATTGGAAAGAATGTGTTAGCTGCATCAGATTCTGCAACTGTTATTGCTTTAAGGACCGGTGTTAACTGCAATCTATCAGCACCTGGTGCTTTCTCGTTATTGAACCCTTGAGCGTTGTCAAGTAGTGTTGAATCAGCATTACTATTAACAACAGCCTCTTCAACATCAAAACCAACAACCATATTTCTGGGTAATTTTGTGTGGGGCTTAATCACTACACCTTGCGGTTTAACGGTTAGAAAAGCTCCTTTTTGATATATTGTTCCTTGATCAACACTTAATTTAGTTGACTTTCCAATAACATCAAACTCAACGTTGGTGGTCAACTCAAACGATGAGTTAGCAATCTCAAGATTAGCTCCAGCATTGACAATGGCAACAAGGTTTGCACCAGTTCCTGTTGTTGTTGTGATTGAAACATCAACGACGTCAATGTATTGGTAATCCTGACCTGCGCTTGTCATTGATACACCGGTCACATTACCACTTGCATCCGTTACAATAGTGCCTTCAGCGTTAGCACCAAATGTACCATTAAACACAACAGTATCACCATTGGAATATGCTGTTCCGCTGTTTGAAATTGTAACACCAGATATTTGACCATTAGCTGGATAAAATGTTACTTGTCTACCTTCTGTAAATTTGACAACGTCCGTTACTGAGCCGTTTGCTAGCGTTGTATTACCTGTGCTAGTATATCTTCCATATATTGTTTTGAGATCAGGATTTTTAACCTCAAATCCATCTCTTACAGAATCAATCGACATAATAAGATTAGATGTAGCATCGACTATGTGCCCATTGGCAAAATCAAAGATATTTACTGTTGAATTGTTTGCAGGAAATGCATCTTTGATTTTAATATAATCTATATTTCTATATGTCTTTGCAACGCCAGTTACAATCGCACCATCTGCTAAAAAATGATCGAATCCCTTCTCAACTTGATTCAGAAGGGTACTCTGTATTTGGTTTAACTCTCTTGCCTGAACCGGTACGGCTGGCTTAAACAGAACTCTCTCGTACTGATTATTAGCATCGAAATCATCGAAATAAGGTGTTACATTAAGATCGGTGGATATAGCCATTTATTCTTTCCTGTTAAAACTTAATCACCAGCTTTAGTGCTTCTGTTGTTGTATTTGATCTACTCACCGGCTCAATATTTTCCAAATATAACACAGTACCTGAACCACTGTTTAGATCTGGATGGATCGTGTCGGTAATGATTGCTGTTTGTCCTGATGTTCCTCCGGTAACAATCCTAGTAGCATCCTCCGCAAAACCAGTTCCTCTGACAGATGTAACACTAACTTGAGTTGTATTAGCAAAATATACAACTGCATTTCCAGTGTAATTATCTTGCGTCAACACCTCATCTTCAGAAAATGTTCCACCACTAGTCATATTTATATTATATTTTGTAGTCTGTTGGAAGAAGTTACCATTTGATCTAGTATCATCCGCATTCACTCTTACTGCTGTCTGCTTAGCAGTGCCTAGACCTGTTATTGTCACGTTAGATGTGTAGATTGTATTTGAAGGAATAAAGGTACCAACAACATTAGATAGCTGAATTACACTTGTGTTGCTGAAGTGAATTATTCCTGTAGCACCTGTAATTGAATCAACAACTGTATTTCCAGGGGTAAGTAACACACTCGAGTTTTCATATGTTACTTGTACATTTGCAAACTGAGGATTTTTCAGTAAACCAACTGTGCGGAAATCATTATGTGTTTGTAAGTTTGACAACTCGTTGTTTGCAAATTCAGTGCTAATAATTACATAACGTGCGTAAAGTTCGTTTTTTGGATCAGAAGCATGGCCACCCGGAGGGCTAATAACTGCACGAGCTGATGCGGCACCTCCTGAATTGTTTCCTGCAATTGTGACTTCTGCATGAGTATATCCCGATCCTCTCTGAATGACTTGAACATTAGCAGCTGTGTTTGTTGATGTATTAATTCTTACTCTTGCCTTAGCACCAGTACCGTTACCTACAACATTGACATTTGGTGTAATCTCAAACCTTGAAGATGTGTTTGGCGTTGAAGTTAGTGGTGTTGCTAATGTGATTTGGTTTGCCGAAGCATCCCAATCACTAATTATAGCATATTGACCATTAGCAGCACCTGCAGTAAAATACATACCACACGTATTGTAAAAATCATCATTAGATGACAACGTGAAGCTATCAGAACTAATCGTAAATGTTGTTGTGTTTGAAGATGATCCGTTTGAAACAACAGCACCATTTGCAAACACTGCATATCCATTACCAAAGTTAGTTAACTTATAAAAATCAATTGAACCATTGATTGCATTGCCACTAGCGTTAGAATGTGATACTACAGGAATAAAATTGTTTGAACTAAACTTGTTGTTTGTAGTATCATCAATGGTATACATAAATCTCCATTGATAACCATCGTTTGTGTTGATTGTTATCTGTTCTAAAGAACTTGATACTGTTGAAAATAGTGGCTGTTGATTGGAAACAGCGTTGCTGTTGTTATCAATACACTTCCACACGTGTTTGTTTGTTCCCTCAGTAGTAGTCACATAAAATTGACTACCTTCTAGTGTCGTGGACGTATCATCATATGCTGTATATATTGTGCCGTTTGTCCAATTGTAGTTTTTGACTGCAAGAGTAACGTCAGCTGATGTAACTTTCTTACCACCAATCATTTCATCGTATGTTTGCCAGATGGAGTTGGCTGCTGAATCTAATGGAGCAGGAGTGCTTGATTCCGTATAGTCGATGTGTTTACCATATGAAACATAGTATTGATCAGATGCAGTTTCTGTTAATGACTCAACAAACTGATCCGCTGCATTTACACTGAAAGCTGTATATAATTTACTTGCCATTTCCTCAACCTGATTGTGTTATTGATGACTCAGAAATTTCAGACTCTCCTGCTACATAAGGTGTTAACACTACCTTACCAAACAGTTTGAACCCAGCTGTATGAATCACCTCTTTAAGCAGTTTTTCATATTTATCTATCGAAAACTCCGATAGAGCTTGATATGAATATGCTTGATAAAAATCATTGTCGTGTATAAAGTTTTCAGGATCACTGACAAATCCAGTATCCGTTTGATGGAATCCCTTGGACTTACCGGTACCCTGCGCAACAATAGTACCATTAGCATTCATAATCTCATTATTGGTTGCTGATCTTAAAATAAAATCTTTTCCGTTGTGGAAGTTGTAACCACTCTCAATAATGCTTGTTGTATTAATTAGATTGTTTCCTGTTTCAACAACAGCATTAACATTAGCATTCAAACCAAGTCTTCTTGCTGTGTCAAATGTAATATAGCCATTTGCATCTTCTGCTGAACAAATCTCATCGATGTTTAGTGACTTTGAATTGTTGTTAGATTGTAGCCTACCCCAGACACCGGATGTTGGTCTGAAATCTTTGACAGATATCATTCTCATAGTTAATTCTTGAGATACAGTATTAGATGCTAAGACCTCACCAAAAGCTAAAAACTCTGCTGTGGAGTTTGTTTGTGTTGCAACTGTGTTTACTGAATTGGCTGCAGCCACACCAAGCTGAGTTATGTTGTTGGCTGTAAATGTAACATTATGACCAGTTCCAGTAACTATTGATGATGAATTGATTGATCTTATTTCAGTTAAAGTTAATGCAGTAGTATTGACCACGGCATTGACAACGGCAAATATGTTAACAGTACTATTAACAACTTGTTTTACGCCTTGACCAACAGCAAAATGTTGAGTATTTGTACTACTAAAATTACTGAATGTAAGCGTTTGTGCTTGACGATTAGTTACTTGCTTGAGAACTTCACCAATTTGTATATCTTCAAAGTCAATAGCCAAGTCACTATATTTAATCTTGACATCGTTACCAAGGAAACCATCAAGATATCTATTTTGTACTAATATAGGAGGATCAGCTGTAAAACCATCTCCTGTTTCCTCAATAGTTATTCGCTCAATCTGACCAAAGTTTTCACTGTGTGTTGTCAACGCTTCAGATAAAACGTTACCTACATTTGCTGTGTTAGCTTTATCAAATCCAAAATGAGATGCATTAAGTCTTGTGTTTGCAAACGTATCTGTAATGTAATCTGTGTTAACATCTAACGGAATGGGGCTTCTCACATCAGTAATAGAAATGTTTGCTGCAATGGCTGGTGATCGATTACCGGTTATATCAGCAATTGTATTAGAAGTTACTCCTCGAATCATTGATTGCGCAACTTGTAACATTATGCCAGTGTTTGCTGTCATACCAATAATTGTTTCTGCTGAGTTAGATGTGTTTATTTTATCAGCAAGAAACGTTGCTGAAATAAAGTTATTGGTTGTGTTTGATATAGCAGCATTGATTGCATCGTTGCCATTTAACTTCAGAACAAATGATGAGTTCGCAGTACCAGATGTTTCATACGTCAGTTTACTACTACCATCTTCTTGTAGTAGTGTATCACCATCTTCTAGTAAAACATAGTCTTCTACGCCAAAGTTTCCTGTTACCTCAAACACTGTCATTACGCCATTTGTAGATTCTCCAGTAGCATTTGTGACACTTGAGACTCTACCATTTGCTACTTCAAGATCACCATCAAACAACCTTAGCACGCTTTGAGAGTTTGCTGACGATAACATATTCTCATTATCAGCTGTGAATCCAATGTCTACTCTAGGATACACGACTGTTTCAAATGTATGGAATGAATTAGCTGGACTGGTTTGTTCTAGAACAAAATCCTCTTCCAGGATAATTTTACCTCTATCAAAGATGTCCTCCAAAACAATCTTTTCGTTTGTGGCTTCACCTTCAATGTAATTAACAGGATTGCGTTCGCTGTTTCTTATATTTTCTACAGTAACAATGTGATCTGAGACAGCTACGTTACTAAAGAAGCTATTAGTGGTGTATCCTGATCCTTTGGTTTCCAATGTATAACTTGGAACACCAGATGATTGTCTAAGACTTGTAACTCGTGCTCGTCCAGGAATTGCTATTCCATTTAGTTGCTCAACTATCAACTCTTGGCCAAGTGCAAAATTTGGACCTGAGTAGGTAACTGACAGGCCGCTAAGAGACCCGTTCGTTCTTATACTTTGTGTACCATTGGTAACAATCTCATTATCAACAAACTCACCAACCATTTGTGATAAAAATAGAACATGAATAATTCCCGACCCTATAAACTCACGACCTGTTCCGTCCTCTACAACGAAGGCTTGCTTTCGATAGTTCCTACCTCTCGTTTCAACTATAGCAGACACGAATGCTGTTGCACCAGATTTTGAGCCTTCTACCTGTGAACCCAACAATCCTTGTAATGTACTTGAGCTACCCTCGTGACACTCAATATATCTTGGCTCTATGAACTTAGCATCCGATGCCTTAAATATATGTTCAGACGGAAGGTATAGATCAGAGTTAACACCATACACCAATCTGAAAAACAACTCGAGAGCTCTTTGTGATCCTTTAGATCTATACAAATCAAAAATATGTTTAATAAGGAATGGAAAGTCAACGGTTGTTTCTTCTGGTATACTAAAGAGATATGTCTTTTTGAAGTGTTTTAGAAACGTTGATGTTGTTTGATCAATGTCTATTTGTTCAAGAAGATCACGAGAAATACCTAACTCTTTATCACTTTGTTCTAAGTATTCATAATAAGCTCGTAAAAACGCAATGAATAGTTGCCCATCCTCAGATTCATATATCTGTGGAAATTGACTTTGTACAAATACCGATATGGAGTCGTGTACATCAGTTAGAGGCATTAGACAAGTTCCGTCTCAACTGACACCGTTGTATCTTCAGTTCGGATTCGAACTATTTGTGTGTTTCTTCCAACAATATCTGCTTTTTCAGGCCTGACGAATATTTTAATGGAGTTTGTACCAGCAGAAAATGCATTGACAACAAGATTTGCTAAAGAAACCTGACCTAGATCATAACTAACAGAACCAATATCATTTTGCAAAATAGTTAAATCGGTAGTGTTTGCCGTAACAATCATTAGAGTACCATTACTATTATCTCTAATTGAAGCACCTGGTGTTCCCTCAAACACAAACACCTCAGATTCAACAGCTGGTGTTGACGAGTTAATAAATTTATCTTGCGTTACACTATCAATTGGATTGTCTATTTTTATTGGGTTACCAAAGTCAAGAGTCTTAACAAATTTCCTATCCAATAATGGAATAATAGTCTTAGTTAATTTTATGTCAACATCGTTACTCAACACTGCTGGATCTGATTCGTTAATCTTTTCCAACAATTTACTACGTCTAAACACCACATCGAACTTATCTAAATTATCAGTGTTGAATTCAGATATTGCATCTTCAACAGTAGACTGAATCTCCGCCTGCTTTTGCGATGTAGCATTACCATCAAATCTCACATTCATATCTACTTTGATATTAATGAATTCTGGATCTCTTATCTCAGTTGTTATACCAATAGGCACCTTAGGCTTAATGAAATTAATCATATCTTGCTTAATTGTTTCAGGTATCTGATCAAACGCTGAGCTTCTGGAAGCCAATATTACTTTACCAAACTGAGGAGGACTCAAGTCTTCACCACCAAAGACATTCATCGATGTTATATCTGTAAATTGGTTTTTAATAATTGTTCTGTAATCTTCTTTCGTTACAGCTCTCTCTTGAGTTGCTAGTGCTCGAGGTGCTTCAAATCTAATATCATCAAGTGATTGAAATGTAGCTCCCCCAGAGGCTCTCGTAACCAAACTAACTGAAGCAGGGTGGCCACCAACACCATCGGTTGTAAAAGAGTTAGCACCATCAGGAGCAGCACCAGAAGAGATACGGTATTGAACTTGTATTAGATTACCATTGATTACTTTTCTACCAAACGTATCATTACCAAACTGCACATTGTAACTTCCGTTTGCAGCTGGTTCAATAAAGAATACGTTAGATGTGCTCGTAACACCAAACAAACTGTTGGCTCTTGTATATACAGCATTTGTGCTGTCTGTATTAGATGTTACTACCTTGACTGTAATACTACTAACATCAACATCGAAGTTGTTGATATAGTATGTTTGATTGCCCTCTCTTGTTTCAAAAATCTCTGTCAGCAATTCACCCTCATAGATTGCCACATTGCTAGCAACATATCCATTGTTTGCATAAACTGTTATGTTATTGTTTGTGGAGAATGTATACGCAACTCCGTCTACAGTACTTGTAAATGTAGAGAATCTTGGTATAACTATCGAATGTGGATTGCTAGCTGGGTTAACATCTATATCAACAAATGCAACTGATGATTGATACGATTGAGGTGTATAGTTTAGTGTCTTGGCTATAGAATAAACACTATCTCGAGCATTTGCACTATCGAGAAACATTTCTGACGCTACTTTATTGAGATAGATCCCGTTGTAATACGTGTTGTATGCAAGAATATCTAGCAACACTGAAAGTGACGAACCATCAAAGTTATAGTCAGAGAAAATACTCTGACCTTCCATATATGTTTTAAGGTTTGACTTAATGGTGTCAAACTCTAAATTAGCTACTACAAGCTCATTGTTACTAGGCATTTACTATATCCTTCAGGTTTGCCTCTATATGTTGACTTATCTCATCATATGTCATTCCAAGGTAAATTCTCAGTAATACTCTAGGTTCATCAAAATATGTAACTGAATGCAACTCATCTGTATTCAATATTACAATATCATTATGATATGACACTTCCGTTTCATAAACTAAATCGTGAACAAACCCATCATAACGATAATATTCAGCATTACTTTCTTTACTATTATTCTCCTTACTTAACGAATAAAAATACACCGGAGAATGTCTGTCACCAGCCAATGCTATATTTATAGAGGAATATACATACGGTGAATCCCTATGAGGATCTAATGGTAGATATGTGTTAAATATTCCCATTGAAAGCTCAGGAGGATTTAACTTCATGCCTTCCAATATTGGATCGGCCACCTCATGCAATAACTCATCACTGAATTTTTCTCGATCTACTCTTCTCCAATCAAAGTATGGTTTTACCTTTCTCGTTTCCATTCCATTTTTGCCACGAACAGCGTGTTCCTTGCTATAATCAACGCCTGTCACACAATCAGGCTGTCTTGACTCTCTCACTGTATAATCTTCATCTGTGAAGCTGTCTAATACCTTTTGCCTTATGCCTGGCGGAACCAAATTACCATTCAGCTTCGTAAAATATTTATTGCGTTCAATAATTCTCATACTATCTTGTTCTTTCTATAAAAGCGTCAATGGTTACTTCCTCCCTCAACCTCTTGATCATAAAGTTAACTGATATATTAGCACCGTTTCTATCCGGATCAAAACTTATCTTCGATCCAAGATAATCTGCTCTAGGTTCGTGATTTGACAAAGTAGTTTTTATCATTTGTTCTACTCTAATTTGCAAACCAGCATCTACATTTTCAAACAACAAATCATTCAGTCCACCACCAATTGTTGGTTGAAAAGGTCTTTCCATAGGATTCGTCAGAAGCAAAAACTTGACGGATTGCTTAACTGCATCAACGTTTATCTTTTTAGATATTTCACCTGTTACCGCATTTCTATCAAAGTTGGAATTGATATCAATGTATACAGGATTTTCTTTTGATCTTGTTTGTTCTGTTGTTGTTGGTATTTTGCTCATTTGATACCAAACCCACCACCAGTAAATCTTATTGGAAGTCCTAATGATTTCATGTTCTTGTTAAACTCCTCCGGTGTTGTTTCCGGTGCATCCTTAAATGGATCGTCTGCTTCACTATCATCACCATCCGAAAACACACCATCTGAACTACTACCCGCCGGGAAGTTACCCAACTTTTGATCTTCGGTCAATGGATGACCAAGTCGATTGAAGAAACTGTCAACACTTGCATTAATTTGTTTAGTTTTTCCAGCCAATTGACCTGATATAGCCTCCATCTGTGAAGTATTTATAACAATTCCTGTAACTGGATCTTTGATAGTCTTTTTCTTTGCATCAGTAATTAT
>MDSZ01073942.1_pt1 | contig 10220 bp, 6 predicted proteins | sample 811201 | NCBI WGS metagenome assembly MDSZ01 (sample SAMN05326647, study PRJNA326480) | marine metagenome | isolation source: seawater | place: Indian Ocean: North | collected 2010 | reverse complement strand
CGAGGTCGATCCATTTCGACAGAATGTCGAAGTATGTTTCGAATTCATCGTACGCGTCAGAGGCGACTTCATTTCGCCCACAAGTCGATCCATTTTGAATGTCTATCGAAGTGTGGTCGCACTGTGTGAATTGTCCACCACCCAAAGTTGGGTCAATCTCATTTGCACCGATGGTTTTCGGAATATAAGCATCATTAACGACATTATCAACGTACTTTTTAACATCGAAGTAGTGGTTTCTGCACACCGGATCCGCGTAGGAGATATCGGATTTGTCATTTTTCGTTTTATACCATTCGCAATACTCAGGCACCTCAACCTTTCTGTAAACGTGTGAAATTGGGTCGCAATTGGGGCAATAGTTAGGATTAAGCCCATACTTCACCAAATCATCGACAACATCGTAAATTCGGGAGCGTAAATTGTCATTGATGCTCACGACGGCATCATACCGCTTTGGACAAAGCGATCCGTCGATAGGAAACGCGTTTTTAATGGTCGGATCTGCAGCGAAAGCCTCAAAACCAAGAGAAACGTCGTCGAGAAGAGTTCCGACGCTACCGAGAGCGCCAAAGACGATCCAGCACACAATCATCACTAAAGACAAAGTGAAAAAGAATAACATCAACACGCTCGACCAGCCGAGGCATACGAAAACCGTCGCGATAATGGCCACGGCGAAAATAACACCCGCAGCAATCATAAAGGATAATTCAATTTTGTCCGCGACATTTTTTATGTCTGAGTTCACTTTAATCACCTCGCCCGAGATATAGTTGCCATAAGTGTGCAACTCCTCGAGATTGCTCGAACTCTCCCCTGTTATATCTTGGTTGGTGTTAATCCAACCAACGACGATGTTCTCAAACGACTGTGTCGTGTTTACGAGCTCATCCGCGAAATCACTCACACCTTTGGAAAGTTCCGTTCCTTGAGAGAAGACCAGCATGCAACCAATTCCCCCGATGATGCAAAAGATAAGCATCGCCCATTTTGTTATCTTCAACTTTCGATCGTTGTACTCTTGCGGTCGAAAACAATTTCTGTCCCAACAGGAGCCTGGGCAGCACATGGCGCAGCACTTGGTGCACACGCGCAAGAAAACCACCAAAAAGCACACGAGGAATAACAAAACAGCGATGGCGATGCCTGGAATGGCCGGCGTCACCAACGTTTCCATGTATTTCGCGTTTAAATGGGTCACCGAAAGATACTCCGGCTCCGATAAAGTCGTAACATCGTTCCTCGGTAAGCCGGTGAACGATTCATAATTTACCAGGTTGAACATCGTCTCCGGCGCCACGTTTCCCTCGTTTTCTAAGATCGTCATCAGCGCCGCGTGGCGCGCATCGTCGAAGCTCATCTCTTTTCGTTTTCACCACAAACAAACAAAAAAGAGGGAGGGGGGTGTCGTCGTCTCGTCCTTCGCGGCGACGCACTTGTGAAGAATCTTTGCACAATGTAATTCAAGTATCTCCACGTGCGTGCGTGTCGTGGAAAGAAAATCTAAAAAAAAACAGAAGAAAAAGATTTCCATCTTCTTCGTTCCCCTTCTTCTTCTAAAAAAATTCTTCTCGTCGTAAAATTCTTCTTCTTTTTTCTTTGTCTTTTTCGTTTGTTGTTTGTTTGTTTGTTTGTTTGTTTGTTTGTTTGTTTGTTTTTTGGCTCCTTTTTTTTTTTTGTTCTTCTTCGAGCAAAAGAGAGAGAAAATCGAGTGATGTCGAGCTCTCTTCTTCTCTTCTCTTCTCTTCTCTTCCGTCGTCGTCGTCTCTTAAAAAAAAAAGGAGACCAACAAAAAAGTAAAAAAAAAAAAACATCATCATCATCATCACATCGTACTCCCCGCCGCACTTTTGTGGAGCGACGAAAAAAGAGAGAACGGGGGAGAAGGAGAGAGGCATCATGTTCTCCTCTCCCTCCGTCTCGGCGGCGTCGCGACAAGCCGCCGACGAGGAGGACATCGCGGGAAGAGGAAGCGGTGCGCCAAGGACGAGCACGACGACGACGACGATGATGATGATATCGACGACGCTGAAAACGTTTGCATCGAAGTGTCGACTGCGCTCTGCGAATAAGAAAGGCTTTTGCGCACAACGCGCTCTGTCGCTTGGGGTGGTGGTAATAACGGCACTTCTTGTCCTGTATGCAGTCTTCTCATCGCCGCTATCACCGTTGCTATCGTCCTCCTCTTTGAATTTGCCCCACGCGAAAAAGTTGATGTTGTTAGACGCGACGTCTACGACAACGCACAACGCCAACGCGTTGGCGCAGCTCTTATTGAATGATGGCAACGATAACAACATTAATAATGACGATGATGATAACGACGAAGAAGGAGATAAAGCGACGACGAGTAATGAGGAAACCGACTCGGATGGTATCATGGACGATGCTATAAAAGTAGAAAACGATTCATTCAAGATTGAGATATCGCGAAACGTGCACCTGTCGCAAAGATACCAAACCGAGGTGAAAGAGTTGGGGAAGAAAGGAAATGACGCTTGGAATAAAGCGGCAAAATGGAAGAAACAAGCGGCGGTAAAAGTGATGATGCGGAGTAAAGTGCTTGGAAAACGACCAATTTTGAGCTCATCGACGAGGAAAATGTCCATGAATCCGCCATGTAAACCGATACTCGTCGCGAGGGAGTCTATCGTAGATGCGCCAAAAGCAGTGAGCGCAATCACCGGGAGAGGATGCCGACAAAAATACGTAGAACTACCAGACGTAAGCATTGGACTCGTTTTGAGCGATAAGAACAGCAAGTTTGCCCGGGATCAAGGAGCAATAGAGGCTATTATTACAAAAGTGAGGGAGCAAGTACAAAAGAAGTTGAAAGCGAGCGAACTGGTTGTCTTCTTAGATGGCGATGTCGTCGCGAGTCATCTGTTGGAGAACCCGAATACACCGTTTTCGAAGAATACTTTGCGAATGACATCAAGGGCGAATGATTGGATCTTCTCATCAAAACATAGGAACGGGAATGCGCGCGTATTCAACAAGGTGATGCGAGGGACGAGAGCGGAATTCGCGTTGCTCTTGAGAGAGGAAGATTTTCTTCATCTCGACGGAACTAGTAGCAGTAGTAGCGATAATGATAGTGGCAGCGATGGCAATAGTAATATGGATTTAGATGCCAGAGTACGGAATATTGTCTCTTGGGCAAGCGAAGCGTTGAAGTTGCTCAGGAGAGACGAGCATCTCGCAATGGTAACGCCGCAAAACGCCGAGTATTCCTCTTCTACTCAAGGCAATGATGCAGTACTAATTAAACCTCCGAGTTCGTCAGCTAAACCGAACTTGGCATTTTTCGAGCGTCGACGAAGAGAAGCATCGTCTCAGCAGCAGCAAGAAACGCAAAATTTCGCTTCGGAAGACGGAAATGAAAAAGAGGAAGAGGAAGAAGAAGCTACGTTGTCCCCTGCCAAGCATCTTCTTTACGCGACGCCTATTTTAGTTCGCCCGAATGCTTTACACCAAGTTGGTGGATTCGAAGAGTGGGGCACGTGCTCCGGAGATCCTCTTTTCGATGAAACTTTGCGCGAGATGTCCATTCGTCTCTGGAGAGGTGGTTTCAAGAGCGCTGTTTTTGGTATTCCAGAGGTTTCCAAGACGGCCTTGTTTTCTCGGACGAGGAGCTCAAAGAAAGGAAACAAAATTAGCGCGTACGCTAATTTTGCAAAGACGGAAATTTACCCCAAGAAACGGTATGAGAGGCCGTGGGATAAGAGTACAGATGGAGTGTGGCCATTTCTTGTTCCTGGATTAACTTCTGATGATACCATCGAGGCTGAGATGCGTGTCGAACGCGTACGTTCGAAAAGATGGAAACCTTTCGACAGTCCTTCTGTCGTCGGTAACTGTTTTCCTCCCGACGTTACGGCGAAAGGAGATCCACCGAAGTCTATCCTGAGACAATGTAAGTCTTCTGCGACGCGAGAATTCCCGGTTGCAACTTTAGTCATGCAGTATTTCAACAGAAAAGCTGGCGTGAAGAAACTTTTGGAATCTTTGGAAACGTTGTCATTACCGGTGGAGATAATTATCAACGACGATTCGCGCACGGAGATAGCCGCATTTTCAAAATTCTCCAAAAAGCAACCGAAGAAAAACTCGTTCATTTTGGCGATGCCGAACGATGTGCATGAGATTCGCGCGTATAATAGGTTAGCCCTGATGGCATCTGCTGAAATCGTCGCTTTGATTCAAGATGACGATTACATGCCAAAAGGAGATGCATGGCTCTCGAAAGCGATTTCTTTATTCAAGAAGTATCCCAAACTAGGCTTATTAGGTGGATACAGAGGTCGCTTAGATGATGGGACGAAGATGATACCTCAGCAAAATCAAAACGATGGTTCTAAATACGGTGCTGAGCCAGAGAAGGACCGTGCAAAACGAACGAAAGATATTTTATTCAAGGATATCTCTGTCAACGTTGACTTTATGTTTGCGTATAAAGTGAACTTAGCTCCGATGATTACGAGACGATCGTTATTTGCAGAAGTTGGTGGATTTAATCACAACTTTTCCTGTCCTGGACAACCCGGCATTGGCTTAGATTTCGAGTTATCTATTCGCATGTGGAGGTTAGGACGTTCTGTTGGTTTATACGATGCGAAATTCAAGCACGGCGTCGGCGATTCAAAATTTTCTGGCACTCACTCTGGCATCGCAAAGACCAAACGCAAAGCGAACGAGTTACGGAATAATCTCTTGTTATACTCCATGTATCCATCGTTTCACCACAAGAAAGGCACGAGTAAAGCAATCAGTGAGAATAAGAAAATGGTCGACGCCAAACTGATGAGTAAAAATAAAATAACGGCAGCGCGAAGACGCGAAATTCAAAGGTTAGCAAAAGCAGATATCGAGCAAGGCAAGAGAATGCGCGCGAGACAGAACAGAAGATCGAGAAATTCTGGGTAGCGAGCGAATCTCTGTCTTTGTGTGTCTCATTTAGTAGTCAATCAGTAGAAAAGCTTAGATAAGTATCTAGTTAGTAGTTGCGGCAATATTTATTTTTGTATAACAGAACAAAAAAGCACACGCACTTTTTTTCTTTTCTTCATACCAGCTTTCTTCCCCGCACGCGTATAAGTACTGTGTACACTTTTGTGCCTGTTTGCCTTGGTAATAATAACAGTAACAACAATACAAACACAAACACAAGCGTAAACCGTTCCTTTTCGTCGTCATGGAATTGAGCGACCGAGAAGGATTTGCGCGCGCGTGCTTGTCGAAAAGTCCGAAATCGCTTCGCGAATTGGTCGTCGCCTCGTGCGAACGCGTCTTCGACAAAACTTTTACTACGAACGATGAAAAGAACAATGACAACAGCGACGAGGAAAGGATGATAGAAGACGGCGTGCAGATGATTTTGCTCGAAAGTGCGAGGTTGAACGCACGTAGAGACGAGTTGGAACGGACTTTGAAGGAGGAAATTTTCTTCTTGGCGGAGACAGAGACAGAAGGAGAACTACTGATAACAATAGACACTCTCGTGGACAGTTTGTACCCTTTCGTAAAGAGGGTTCAGAAAACGCTGAAAGAAACAGAAGAAGAAGAGGGCAACGGTGGTAGAGAAATAAGTGGTGGGATAAAACGATTGGAGTCGTGCGACGTGAGAGTGGACGCCGTTGTTGCGGAGAAAAAATCGAGCGAGTTCCGAGTGCGGTTGGAAAACCGCTGGCACTTTGCAGAAGAAGATAAGAACGGCATGAAAAGAAGGTCAGAGTTGAAGTTTGCGTGCAGCGAAGATGAAGGTAAAGTGCTGTCGAACGCGCTGAAAGAAGCGCTGAGAGCGGCGGAAAATGCACGATTATAAAAGACAGTTGTACTATTCGTCTCGCACGTACGTTTGTTATCGCGTTTTTATTATTCTGCACTAAATTTATCATGTTCTAATGTACCCTACCTACAAAGATGGTTTCTATTCTCGAACTAATCTAATATATACACTCAATTCGATTCGGATGATCCTTTACTCGCGTACCTGTGTTTCAAATTCGAACTGAAAAGAATTGCCGAGCTGTTCTGCTCGTCTGCTTCGTTATCGTTCTCGTCTTCCTCTTCGTCCGGAGGTGGACATTTGGGATAATATTCGGCTTTGATGGCACTCGCTTGCCACTGGTTATCATCTTGCGGAGACTCGTCAGACCCGAGCGACGCTCCGGTTTCTTTGTCGAGAACCTCTGGAATATCCATCGGGTATCCCAATACTCTAAAATCTGCTTCATACGTGTCCAAAAAGTCCACGATTATCTTCGCCGGCAAGTGCGGGTTGTTTTTCCAACACTTACGAACTTCGGCAGAAGCGATATCGTTTTCTTCGCTCACGTCGGGCAACTCGATTTTATCCGAAAACCGATTTTGTAGAAATGAAATCAAATTTGGTTGCATCTTCTTGTTTTCATTGACTAACTTGCCAAAGTTTCGACGAAAAAAAGACGAGGAAAACGAGTTTCCTGACTTCTCCGACGCCTCCTCCGTTTCCTCCAAATACTTTTGCCTCTCTAAACCTTCCACGCGAGGATCTGGGCAAAGCCCTCTCTCGTTTCCGAAGCATTTCTCAAAACTGAATAACTTTTCGACCTTATTTGCCAATACTACTTGCGGATAATCGTGCGAATTCTGAGACGTGACTGGTTCCTCGTCCTTCGCCACCTCGCCCGAGAAAAATTCGCTCTCGCCGTCATCATCCGTAAACGTTTCATCGCACGCATCGATACCTTTTGATTCGAATTTAGTCCTTTTATAGCACTGTAATCTATCGTCCACGTTTGCCCAATTCTCCATTTTATCCGAGGCCCACTTACCGAACGCTTCGCACGTCTTTTTCTGGTTGTGCGGGAACTCCGCGCGATTCGTCACTTTCACCCAACGAGGGTCATACAAAAACTGCGACTGAAACCTATCGAATGGATTCCTACAAATAGCAAAACTATCTTTTACCATTTTCTTCGGTTGAGCGTGCCATGGCGCGACTTCTCTGTCCCATCCTGGAGCAATTTCGTACGGTCTTTTCTCGTTGCACGCGCCTATTCTCCCGCCTACGCTTCCTACCGCACTTTCCACGAGCGTCCCGCCCGCTTTCGGCACGTGCACGAAGCTCGGCAACAGTTGGCCTTCCTCTTTTTTCTCGTTCGTAGCGATTTCTTCGTCAAAGTTTTCTGGATTCGAGTAACATCCCGGCATTGAACACCACGACAGCGCGGCCTCTTTCAAAATCTCCATATTTTTTAAGTGCATCTTATACACTCGCAAAAGAAGCCAAGGGTGACCGACTCGACTCAGCGCCACCGCAGGGGCGACGAGAAATAAAATAGCAAAGAACGTCAGCGTGTGCGCGCGATTCTTATTCTTTATGATTGGCTTTAACAATAACGGAACGTTCTCGTTTTCGACCATGCCTTCGATGATCCCTTCCGTGGCGTTACCGTTGTCGTTACCCTTCCTCTCCCCGGTGCTTCTGAGTGTGCCATCGACCCCGGGTGAAAAGCGCATCTTCTTCCGCGTCCTCAAAAATTTGGAGCCGCTGCCAGAAATCAATCACTAATCCTTTCTTCGTTTCGACGACCACGAAAAAGAAAAGGAAACCACCGGGTGGGTCGACACAAAGGCTTTTGGTCGCCTCCACCACTCCACCGCGAAGTCGTTCAGATTCTTTCTTCCCTCTCTCTCCGTCGCCGCGCGCTGTCGCCAAACGAGAAATAAAAAATTTTGTGGGAAATTTTTCCCTTTTTTCTCCTTTTTTCCTTTGTGAGACAACAGAAGAAGAAGAAGAGAACTTGCGCGCACACGAATACTAGAATACTACCACGTAACACTTTATATACAATGTACCTAGCTATATATATTTGTTTGTCTGTTTGTGTGTATGTGCATGTATATATAGTTTAACAAGAAGAAGATCGTAGTCGTTTCCCGAGCACGGCGGCTACGACGAAAACGTTCTCTCTTCTTCTCTCAGCGAGGGCGTTGCTTGTTGTACATTCTACCTCCTCCTTTGAGAGCGTGGATGACCCTCTTGGGGTCATTGGATTTAAAAACTGCGCTTCCCGCGACGATCGTGTCCGCGCCAGCTTTAATCAGCTCCTTCGCTGAACACTCGTCGACGCCACCGTCGATTTGTACTCTCGTTGAAGGGCCGAAATATGCTCGTACTTTTCGCACGCGAGAGATTTGTTCGTCGAGCGTCGCATATGGCGTGGTTCCTAAGCCGGCGTTTACGAGCATGACGACGACGATGTCACAACATGGAACGAGTTCTTCGACCATGAATATACTCGTGGACGGATTAAGCACGATACCAGCAAGAATTTCTCTATCATGAACAGCCGCCAAGTCTTTAATCTTTTGCAAAACCGCCATCGGTTGTTTCGCGCTCTCCGGCGCAAACGTGATGACGTCCGCACCAGCATTTACGAATTCCTCGATTCGATCGAACGGTTCCAAAGTGTTCAGCTTGACGTCTAATTTCACATTTTTGGGCACATTTTTTCTCAAACAAGAGACGATTGGTGACCCAAGCGAGATTTTCGGCGCAAGCAGCGAGCCGTCTTGCACCGAAACGTGCAGCCAATTCGCGCCACCTTCCACCGCTTTTGTCACCGAAGTTTTCAAATCCCACAAGTCCGCTTTCGCGATCGAAGGAGAAACTATCACCTCATTTTCATCGTACTCGCACTCGCTATCTTCGTTTTCGTCGGAAATCTCCGTCTTTACGGCCGTCAGGACCGCCTTTTCGCCTCTTCGGGAAACAGAAAATAACGTGCTCACAAATTGGTTCGCCACGTAATCTTCTCCTAACTGTTTTTTTTCTCTTCTTTGTCTCGGAAAGACAAATGACCTCGACCGATCGCTTCTCCCCCTCACCGGAGATGGAAAAACCGCGACGTAGCTCCTAATTCTGCGAACACGATGAGCCGAAAAAGCGACGGGAGGCGTCCGAGCGAAGATCGGACGTGCGACAGAAGACCGCATGCTGTTAATTTTTTGTGGTCCAAAACAGGATTCACAAAACGCTGAAGAAGTGCCCTCATTTTCTTCTTTGTAAAGTGTACCTAAACAAACATACGACTCAATCAGAAGGGCGCACGACCACACGATATAAAGAGCTTAGAGAGAAATGGAATTAGAACGAGACGAGAAGACGTATATTTTAGCATCGCGCACAAGTATTATGTTGTTGTTGCATAAAAAGTAAGAAGTCATTCATCATTTGAGCGCTTTCGCCCAGGACACCCCCTCGCTTTCGTTGTTGGCGGTTGTCCAGACAAACTCGCTCAAGTCGCGTATTTCTTTTTCGGTCAGCCTTTTCGCAAACGTGCACTTTAATTTCCCGACGCATTGTTCACCATACCCTGGCATCTTATTCTTCCCTAACGATATCACTTCGGCCACGTCTTCTTTACCGTTCATGCCGTTCTTCGTCAAGTCTCGAAGAGAGAGCGTTTTGCCGGCGTCTAGGATGTTTCCGCCAGCCGCGTGGCACCCAAGGCACCCTCCGGCACCATTAAACAGATTTTTTCCATCGGTTGTTACAATGGATTCTTCCGTCGCTGACGATGCCATCGCCGGAGATGCCTCCAAAACAGGAACAGTTTGAAACGCTAAAATACAACACGCTGCCGCGCACGATGCCACGGTCGCTTTCACCGATACATCGCGCGAAAACAGCGCATCGTTCTCGTTCTCGTTTTCTTTCTCTTCTTCTTCTTCTTCCCGATGACGAGCACATTGACGATGGTGTCGACGACGCAGAGAAGGACGACGCCAAGGCTCTCCGCGTCCGGCGCTGTTGCCGTTGCCACCACTCCCACGAACAGAAGTGCTCGTCGTCCTCCTCCTCGCGTTTCTCTCCTCGAACGAGAAGGGCACGACGCTCGCCGCTGCCGCTACTGCTGCCGCTTGGCACCACATTTTTTTTTTTTTCTTACTATAAAAAACACAGCACCCTAGACGGCACGAGAATGAAAGTTGAAAAATGAAACCCCAAAACAGAATCTTTTTGCTCTTTGCGTATCTTCAACTTTCAACCACAGCCGCACGTTTCGCCCTATACGCACGCGGAACGCTCGCTCGGCTTTGCGTGGATGATGCGGGCTGAAACTCGAGCGTCGAGCGCGCACGTGCGGGCGCTCCCACGGACGCGAAGGACGGAAGCAACGGAGCAACAGGGACTCGATACACGAAGACTGAAAAAATATTAGGTGAAT
>MDSZ01197759.1_pt1 | contig 10221 bp, 6 predicted proteins | sample 811201 | NCBI WGS metagenome assembly MDSZ01 (sample SAMN05326647, study PRJNA326480) | marine metagenome | isolation source: seawater | place: Indian Ocean: North | collected 2010 | reverse complement strand
CCAGCTTGAGGCATTTTTATTTTACCCGAAGCGGTAAATCTAAATCTTTTTTTTGCTGAGCTTTTAGTTTTTAGTTTTGGCATAATTATCCGGGTTTTATATAACCAATAGTAAATCTTTACAAGTTTATAATATCTTTATTTAGATAGGCTGAATAATCATAACCATCTGTTTACCCTCAAATTTTGGATGGCTCTCGACTTTTGCAATATCCTTTGTTTCATCAATAATCCTCTGCATCAAATTTTTGCCGAGTTCAGTGTGTTGCATTTCTCTTCCTTTGAACTTTACAGTAAATTTAACTTTATCGCCCTTTGAAATAAATTTTTTTGCATTTTTAATTTTGAAATTATAATCGTGTGTTTCAGTACCAGGTCTTAACTTAATCTCTTTAAGTGAAACAGTCTTTTGTTTTTTCTTAGCTTGGTTTGCCTTTTTTTGCAAATCATATTTATATTTTCCCATATCCATAATTTTACAAACGGGTGGGTTAGCATTTGGAGAAATTTCTATTAAGTCTAGTTCTGCTTGTTTAGCCAAATCAATTGCTTTGTTTAACGGCATGCTTCCAAGATTATTGCCATCTGCACCGATGACTTGCACGTCTAAAGCTCTAATACGCTCATTGGCCTTAGGACCTTGCGGTTTGCTTCGTCTTTGAAAATAATTTGGCTTTGAGTTTGACACTTAATTTAAAGGCATCTTGTTTTCTTTTAGAATATTTTTGATTAGAATCTCTTTTTTTATAGTCTCTTGTTTTTCAGAACCCAGTCTTCTAATTGTTACAGTATTATCAGTTGACTCTTTTTTTCCACAAACAATTATAATCGGAACTTTCGCTAAAGAATGTTCTCTAATTTTATAATTTATCTTTTCATTTCTTAAATCCACGGCACATTTTATACCTTCTTTAAACAATTCTTCAAATAATTTTTTTACATATTGATTGTTTTCTTCTGTTATGGAACACACAACTGCTTGTGCTGGTGATAACCAGAAGGGTAATTTTCCAGCATAGTTCTCTATTAGTATGCCAATAAATCTCTCTAATGAGCCAAATAAAGCTCTATGCAGCATCACTGGAACTTTTTTTGTTCCATCTTTATCTACAAATGAAGCCCCTAATCTTTTTGGTAAATTTAAATCAACCTGAAGTGTTCCACACTGCCAATCTCGTCCAATAGCATCTCTTAACACAAATTCAATTTTTGGACCGTAAAAAGCTCCTTCACCTTTATTTATTGTATATTCAAGTTTGGATTTTTTTATAGCAGTTAAAAGTGCTGCTTCTGACTTATCCCATACACTATCTTCTCCAACCCTTTTTTCGGGTCTATCTGAATATTTTAATATTACATTTTCAAAGCCAAGATCCTTATAAATTTCTAAAATTAAATTCGTTACGCTTAAAGACTCTTCAGTAATTTGATCTTCGGTGCAAAAAATGTGAGCGTCATCCTGAGTAAATGCTCTAACTCGCAACAGTCCATGTAATGCTCCGGAAGGTTCATATCTATGCACTTTTCCAAATTCTGACAACTTAAGAGGTAAATCTCTATAACTTTTAAGACCTTGATTAAAAATTTGAACACATCCTGGACAATTCATAGGTTTAACAGCAAATGTTTTTTCATCAGGTGTTTCAGATGTAAACATGTGTTCACCAAATTTATCCCAGTGCCCAGATTTCTCCCATAATGTTTTGTCTAGTAACTCTGGAGTATTAATTTCTTTATAACCAGCAAGTCTTTGTTTCATTCTCATATACTCAATTAATCTTTGAAACAACAACCAACCCTTTTCATGCCAAAACACAGCACCTGGACTTTCTTCCCTAAAATGAAATAAATCCATTTCTTTACCTAATTTACGATGATCTCTTTTCTCAGCTTCCTCTAGACGGTGGAGGTAGTTATTAAGATCTTGTTTTGAACTCCAACAAGTCCCATAAATTCTTTGCAACATTTCATTATTAGAATCACCTCTCCAATAAGCGCCGGATACTTTTGTAAGTTTGAATGCCTTACCAATTTTAGCAGATGAAGCAAGATGTGGTCCTCTGCATAAATCATGCCATGTATCGCCATGATGATAAATAGATAGTTCTTCGTTATTTGGAATGCTCTCAATTATTTTGGCTTTATATTTTTCACCAATCTTTTTAAAATGATCTATAGCTTTAGTTCTGTCCCAAACTTCTCTTCTTGTTTTTACATTTCTGTCAATAATTTCGGTCATTCTTTTTTCAATTTTTTTTAGGTCATCACTTGTAAAAGGATCTTTTCTAGCAAAATCATAATAAAAACCATTCTCTATTACAGGACCGATAGTTACTTGTGTTCCAGGAAATAACTCTTGAACAGCCATGGCCATTATATGCGCTGCATCGTGTCGAATTACTTCTAAACCCTCCTTATCTTTAGCTGTAATGAATCTTACTTTTGAGTCTTTTTTTATTTCGTGGCTTAAGTCTTTTAGCTGTCCATTTACTTCCATAACAAGCGCATCTTTTTCAAGAGATTTGCTTATTTTTTTTGATAAATCAAAACCATTTATTGATTTATCAAAAGAAATCTTTTTTCCATCTAAAAGTTGAATTTGGGGCATTTATATATTTAACAATTTTTTGTACTCTCTTAAAGTTGAATCACACATTGTCTCTACATCAAATTTTTTAGTGACATTATTTCTTCCTTCATTTCCCATAATTTGCAATGTGTCTTGATCTAATTCCATAACAGTATTTAAGATTTTAGCAAGATCTCTAGGGTCGTCATGTTTATATAAAAAACCAGACTTATTTGATAATATTGTTTCTTTAGAGCCTCCAATATTACTTGCAATTATAGGCTTGCCCATTGCCTGTGCTTCAACCGATATTCTGCCAAAAGCCTCCGGTTCAATAGAGGCAGAAACAACAACATCAGCCAATGAATAAGCCAAAGGCATTTCGGAACAATGGTTAACAAAAGTAATCTTTTGATTTAATCTATATCTATTTACTAGATCAATAAGTCTTTTTTTATAAACTTTTCTACCTTGATCAGAGCCAAGTATAACTGCCTGAAAGTTAGTTAAATTATAATCTTCTGCAAGAATATTAAGTGCCTCTATAAATTTTTCTTGACCTTTCCAGCTGGTAAGTCTTCCAGGCATAAGTATAGTAAATTTTCCAGAGTCGAGTTTCCAATCGCCTTTCAACCTTTCTTGTTTCAGAACTGAAATATTTTTTTTATCGTAATAATCAATATTTATTCCTCGAAAAATTACTCTCAACTTTTTATTTTTATTTATATACTCACCATAATTTTCATTAATATGATTAAATATAAAATTTGATCCAGCTATTATTAATTTTGATCTTAACATAATGCTATTATAAAATTTTTTAAATTTATTTTTAAAATTATATGTACCGTGAAAAGTAGTTATAAATTTTCTTCTAGTAATCAAACAAGCGATAAAACATGACCAGGCTGGTGCACGACTCCTGGCATGAACAATATTTATATTTTTAATTAAAATTAAAAATATTAAAATAATTGCATTAAATAGAATGATTAATGGATTTTTAGAATGTACAGGTAAGCGAAAAATTTTAACTTTTTCTTTTCTTACAAACTTTAGCAATTGCCCCCCTGATGTAGCAATGAAGGATCCACAATCCTTTTCAGCTAGATAGTGAGCTATATCGTAACAACCCGTCTCGGCTCCGCCATAACCTAATTTAGGTATAACCTGTAAAACTTTTATTTTAGCAGTCATATTAAATGTTATATATTAACTAATCATATTTGTAACATTATGAGAAACTTTAAGTTTTACAAAATTTCTAAGAGTAAAAAACTTAGATATATTAGCAATTATTACGAAAAGAAACTTTATATTGTTTTTCTCCCAGGTTTTATGTCTGACGTCGAAGGGAAAAAACCTCTTTTTTTTAAAAAATATGCTATTACAAAAAAACTTGGTTTTTTAGCATTAGAATATTTAGGTCATGGAAAATCATCTGGAGAATTTATAAAAGGAAATATTAGTATTTGGACCGAAAATGCTAAGGTTTTAATTAAAAAAAAAAATAAAAAAAAATAATTTTATAATTATTGGTTCAAGTATGGGAGCATGGATAGCCTTAAATCTATTTAAATATTTTAAACATCAAATTAAAGGTTTCATTGGTATTGGGTCTGCACCAGAATTTTTGACTAAATTAATGTGGCAAAAATTTCCTAAAAAAATTAAGAATGAAATTAAAAAAAAAGGCATTGTAGAAATTGTTAACGGACAATACAGATACCCTATAACAATGCAACTTATTAAAGATGGTAGAAAAAATAAAGTTTTTCATAAAAAAATATTATCAAAGATTTGTGTTTCAATGTTTCACGGACAAATGGATGAAGTTGTGCCAGTAATTTTTTCTAAGAAAGTTTTAAAAATTTTTAAAAACGCGGATAGAAAACTTTTTGTAATTAAAAGGGGCGATCACAGCCTGTCAAATCAAAAAACACTTCGAAAAATTCAAGATGAATTAAATATAATTGTCAAAAATGTTCTTTAAGCCTTGTCTATAAGTTGGGTACTTTAGTTTAAGTTTGAGTACTTTTTTCATTTTTTTGTTGCTAACTTTTTTTGAGTCTTTGTAGAATTCTTTTATCATAACATTTTTGAAATCATATATCGAAACTGGCTTTAACGATTTTATTCTTAATAATTCTGCGGCATACAGAGCTACTTCTATATTTGTAGACGGCTTATCATCTGAAGCATTCAATATTAAACCTTTCTTGGTAGATGAAAAAGTTTTTTTAATAATATTAACTAAATCTTCGACTCTTATTCTTGAAAAATATTTTTTCTCTCTTACGTAAATTTTTGTTTTCTTAATCTTTCTAAGCACGTTACTCTCTTTGGAATAGATGCCAGAAACTCTTAAAATATTTATATCTAAGTTATTTTTTTCTTTGAATTTTATCCAATTTTTCTCAACTAATTTTCTTCCTAGACCAAACAATGTTTGTCCTTTTAATTTTGATTTTTCATTTACCCACTTACCATTATGGTTACCATATACGCTTGTAGCTGACAGATATATCAATTTTTTAAAATTTACATTAGTTAGAATTTTTTTAAAACTTTGTAAAACTAGATCTTTTTTATTTTTTGGCGGTATAGATATTAATATATAATCTGAATCTTTTAAGTTAATTAATAGTCTTTTATCAAATTTATTATCTTTAAATTTGAAAGATTTAAATTTTTTATTTTGAAACTTAAAAGATCCAGTTATTTTAGTATTTGTGGTAAAAAATTCAAAGTTTTTATTTGATTTTATTAAATCTTTTATAAAATATTTTGCCACCTGACCAAATCCAAAAAAAAAATATTTAGATTTTTTTTTCATTAAGCTGATTTTATTTTTTTTAATGAGATTGGATTTTCAAGCTTATCCAACATTTCAATTGGACAAACTTGAATAAAATTACTTAATTCATAATCAAAATTATCAAGAATTTTTTTTGTAATTTTTGAATTTGTTTGATCATAAAAATTGTTTAGTTGACTTTTCAAAAAACCTTTCCAAAAATCTGTTTCCAGACCCTGCCATATTATAGAGTTAGGATTCGCAAAATTTTCAAATTTTTTCTCAGGGTCGTAGATGAATGCCATTCCTCCGGTCATCCCAGCTCCAAAATTGTCACCAACTTCCCCTAATATAACAGCCGTTCCACCAGTCATATATTCGCAACCATGTGCTCCACACCCTTCTACTATTGCGTGCGCTCCTGAATTTCTAACAGCAAATCTTTCACCAGCTTGACCAGATGCAAACAATTTTCCAGAAGTAGCACCATATAATACTGTATTCCCTATTATAGTGTTTTCATTAGATATTAATTTGCTTTCAGTTGATTTTTTCACAACTATAAATCCACCTGATAATCCTTTGCCTACGTAGTCATTTGAGTCCCCTAGTACAGTTAATTTTAAGCCTTTTGTCAAGAAAGCTCCTAATGACTGTCCTGCTGATCCATTGAGTGTGATCTTAATTGTTTCGTCATCTAATTTTTGATTTCCAAATTTTTTATATACATAATGAGATAAACGCGTACCAACTGATCTGTAAGTGTTTTTAATCTCGTAGTTAAATTCATTCTGTTTATTAATATCAATATTGTTTTCAATCTCTGACCAAATCTTTTCATCTAAGGTCTCTGGTACTTTATTAATATGTTTGTCTTTACAATATCTAAGGTTGTTACCAGGATCTGCTTGTACTAACAGTGGATTTAAATCAAGATCATCTAAGTTAGATGATCCTTTGTTAACTTGAGATAACAAATCAGTTCTACCAATTATCTCATTTATTGATTTATATCCAAGTGAAGCTAAAATTTCTCTAACTTCCGTAGCAACAAATTTAAAAAGATTTACTACTTTCTCTGGAGTGCCAGTAAATTTTTTTCTTAATTCTTGATCTTGACTACATACTCCAACGGGACATGTGTTTGAATGACACTGTCTTACCATAATGCAGCCCATAGCTACGAGGGAGGAAGTCCCTAGACCATATTCTTCAGCTCCCATCATCGCTGCGATAACTACATCTTTTCCTGTTTTTAATCCACCGTCAGTCTTTAATGTAACCTTATGTCTTAAATTATTTAATGTTAATATTTGATTGGCCTCGGTAAGACCCATTTCCCAAGGTATACCAGCATATTTAATACTCGTTTGGGGACTTGCTCCTGTTCCTCCTGCATGTCCTGAAATTAAAATAATGTCTGCTTTAGCTTTGGCTACTCCAGCAGCAATCGTGCCTATACCTGTGGATGCTACTAATTTCACACTCACTCTTGCTTTTGGATTAATTTGTTTAATGTCGTAAATTAATTGTGCTAAGTCCTCAATAGAATAAATATCATGATGAGGTGGGGGAGAAATAAGTGTTACGCCAGGAGTTGAATGTCTTAATTTTGCAATTTCATCTGTAACTTTGAACCCGGGAAGTTGTCCACCTTCTCCAGGTTTTGCACCTTGTGCCATCTTTATCTCTATTTCGTTAGCATTGTTCAGATAATCAACTGTCACGCCAAATCTTGCAGATGCTATCTGTTTAACTCTAGAATTAGCTGAGTCACCGTTAGCTAAAATTTTAAATCTCTTTGCATCCTCACCCCCTTCGCCGCTGCAAGAAGCGCCTTTTATTCTATTCATTCCGATTGCAAGAACCTCATGTGCTTCAGCAGAAAGCGCTCCGTGAGACATACTCCCACTTCCGAAACGCTTAAGAATCTCATCAATTGGCTCGACTTCGTTTATATTTATAACACCATTTTTATCTTTAAATGTTAGTAAATCTCTAAGATTTATCGGAGGTAAACTATGAATACCATTAGAGTATTTTTTGTAAAGTTCATATGAGTTTTTACCTACTGCAGTTTGCAGGAGATGAATTAATTTACCTTGATGTTGATGTTCTTCACCAGTTTTTCTATATCTATAAAGTCCTCCAATGGGTAGTGTGAAAACATTTTTGTTTAAAAATTTTTTGTGTAAGTCTTTGATTTTTTTTTCAATACCTATTATCCCAATTCCAGAAATTCTTGATGACATCCCTGGAAAATAATCAGATACGATTGCTCGGCTTAAGCCAACAGCTTCAAAGTTACAACCTCCTCTGTAAGAACTTATTACTGAAATCCCCATTTTAGACATTATCTTCAATAATCCTGCATCTATAGATTTTTTAAATTTGTTTACACAATTGTAAAAGTCCGAATCACCAAAGAGTTTTTTTTCATACCTTTGGTAAATACTATCTATTGCTAAGTAAGGGTTAATTGTTGTTGCACCTACTCCGATAAGAACAGCAAAAGAGTGAGTATCTAGCGCATCTGAACACTCGACATTAAGAGAGCAATATCCTCGCAAACTATTTTTTACTAAATGAGAATGGACTGCACCAACAGATAATGCACTTGGTATACTTGCTCTTTTTTCAGAAATATTCTTATCGGATAAAATAAGTGTTGAACTGCCTTCTCTCACAGCTGTTTCGCACTCTATTTTAATAAACTCAATTCTATCTTTCAGCGAAGTGTTAATATCAAAAGTGCAATCTATAATTTTAATTTTCTTATTAAAAACTTTACAAAACTTAGTAAATTGGGAATTAGTTAAAATAGGACTATCTAAAACGTAAATATCTTCTTTAGTTAAATTATCAAAATCCAAAATGTTTCCGAGATTTCCAAATCTGGTCTTTAAACTCATGACTTTATTTTCTCTTAAAGAGTCAATAGGGGGATTTGTAACTTGACTAAAATTTTGTCTAAAATAATGTGACACAGGTCTAAAATGACTTGATAGTACTGCAACTGGAGTATCGTCTCCCATCGACCCAGATGCTTCCTTGCCTTCTTCGGCCATGGGATGCAAAATTAATTCGAGATCCTCTATACTTAAACCAGATAGATATTGTCTTTTTTTTAGTTCTTCGCCTGAAAATTTTGCTTTCTCACCTTCAGTCGAGATTTTTTTTTCAAGATCGACAATTTGTTTATTATATTTTCTATAATCTTTTGCTAAATAATCTTTTATTTCTTTATCTTTGAAAAGTTTTCCTTTTTTAAGATCAATTGCAATTATTTGACCAGGTCCAAGTTTTCCTTTTTCTAATATTTTTTCTTCGGATATATTTATCATTCCAGTTTCTGAACCAGCAAAAAATAAATTGTCATCGGTTATTGCATATCTTAACGGACGTAATCCATTTCTATCTGTTGCAGCCAAAACCCATTTTGCATCAGTTGCACATATTGCTGCTGGGCCATCCCAGGGTTCGATGGTGCTGTTAAGAAAATTAAATAGATCTTGATGGTTTTTTGGTACAGATTTGCTTCTTTTAGACCATGCATCTGGTATCATCATCAATTTGATTAACGGAGCTAATTTGCCTGAGTGAGTTAATAATTCAAAAACGTTATCTAAAGCACCAGAGTCGGATGAACTTCTTATTACAGGCTTTAAATTTTTTACATTTTTAAAAAGTGGACTTGACATATCTTGTTCATGAATTTTCATCCAATTTATGTTGCCTTTGAGAGTATTTATTTCTCCATTATGAGCCAATGTTCTAAAAGGCTGAGCTAAATCCCAGCTAGGGAATGTATTAGTAGAATATCTTTGATGAAATATTGCAAACCTTGATGTAAGTTTTGGATCATGTAAATCAGGGTAAAATTCTGCAAGCATTTCCGCAAGAAACATTCCTTTATAAACGATAGATCTTGAGCTAAAAGAGCAAATGTAGAAATTCTTAAGCTGATTTTCTCTGGCAAGTTTTTCAATTTTTTTTCTTGCTTCGAATAAATTTCTTTCCAGGTCATTAGTTTCTAAATTTTCATTTTTTTTGAATATAACCTGAGCTATTTCTGGTCTGCTTTGCTCAGCTGTTTCACCTAATACACTTGAATTAATCGGAACTTGTCGCCAACCGTAAATTGAAAAATTTTCCTCTAACAGAACTGTTTCTATAATCTCTCTACATTTTTCTTGATCAGCGTAATCTGTTCTGGGTAAAAAAACCATCCCAACACAAATTCTTTTTGTTTCGTCGTATCTGTGCCCGGTAGCTATAATTTTCTCTTTAAAAAAATTTGGAGCAATTTCAATTTGTATACCTGCTCCATCCCCTGATTTTCCATCTGCGTCTACTGCGCCTCTATGCCAAATAGCTTTGAGCGCTTCAATCCCGTAGTCAACAATTTTTCTTGATTTTTTACCATCAAAAGTCGCGATCATTCCTACCCCGCAAGCATCGTGCTCCATAGATTGATCGTAAGAATAATTTCTAGTTAATAAATTTTTATTTTTATAATATCTTTTCATTTAAGCTGCTTCCGTAGATTTTGTTTTTTTGTCTTTTAAGTATTTATCTATCTGTGCTGCTGCATCTCTTCCATCTCTTATTGCCCAAACTACCAATGAAGCACCTCTTACGATATCTCCAGCTGCAAAAACTCCGTCTAGGTTAGTTTGCATCGTCTTTAAATCAATTTTAATAGTTCCCCACTTTGAGACGGCTAATTCATTTGCATCAAACAAATTTGGTAAATTTTCTGGATCAAAACCCAGTGATTTAATTACAAGATCTACTGATAATTTAAATTCTGAACCTGGTTGAATCTCTGGTTTTTTTCTACCTGAAGAGTCTGG
>MDSZ01132763.1_pt1 | contig 10221 bp, 12 predicted proteins | sample 811201 | NCBI WGS metagenome assembly MDSZ01 (sample SAMN05326647, study PRJNA326480) | marine metagenome | isolation source: seawater | place: Indian Ocean: North | collected 2010 | reverse complement strand
TTTTTATTCTTTACAGAGTTATACTTTTTTTTTATACTTTTTACTGGCATATTATATTATAGTTAGAAAAATATTCATACTAAACTAAAAAATCAAATGTGATAAATAAAGAATAAATTTAAAAAATATTATTATTTTTTAATCAATAGGAATAGTCAACTCATTATTTAAAAGTTGTGTTTTTCCTTTGTCCTTTCTTTGAGCATTTATTGCTTGTATTAATTTTCGTTTAACTATGTCTTTATGTGCATTTATAATCTGTGGATTAAGTTCTATATGATCATTTATTGCAGTTTCATCGTAATATACTATTCCATTATTACTTTTATAAATAATTTGATAAATTTGTGGATCATTTAATATAAAAAAATTGTAATCATTTAAACCATTTTTTTATATTTCCTTTTTTCGTAATTTATCTGTTATTTTCAGTTATTGTTTTAGATTTCTAATTTTAAGTGGAGGTGCAGCAGGAGGCGCAGATAGTTAAATACTTAGTTCATTTAGTACTGGTGTAACAAATTTTAATTTATACTTAATTGAATATTCTACTGCATGCATGAAATCATAAACCGTATCATACAGTTTTCTTTCATAACCAAATATTTTGGTTTGTTTTAATTCTGGATGTAACATTGATATTTTAAAAAATTTATATTGAGTTCCATTATCATTATAAACAATATATTTTATTTTTCCATTGATTTGTAGTAGATTAGTTCCTTTATTTTTAATTTTTATAACATAGTTAATATCGCCGTTGATCTCTTTAATTAAATAAATTATTTTTGTTCCATCTTTTAAATGCATTTTTTTTAGATGTTCATTGTTTTCATGAATATATTGTGTTTCATAATCAGAACAATGTTTAATTGTTAGATCTTTCACTTGAAAATTAATACCAGATACCTCCTCATTAGTAAGTCTTGAGTAATGTTGTCCTTGTTTATATATTAATAAATTATTATCTAATTTAATATTTTTTATATAGTTTATATATGGATATACTCTCATTGATGAAATTGTGAAGATTGGTGTTTCATTAAATTTAAATTCAAATTCTTGATTATAAAAAAGTAAATTTATTTGATAACCACATACAGTTTCAAAAATATAATCATAGTTAAGCACTACAAATTTAGGATAATGATAAATATTCTCAGTGTATATCTCAATTTGAAAAATAGTTAAATCTATTATTCTATCATAAACATGAAATTTATGTATAATAATCAAACAATAAATAGAATTATCATTATCAAATATAACAAAAAATTTTTTATCTAACGGTAATTCTGATTTAATTAAATCATAAATATACGTTTCTATAGTAAAAATTGATTTTTTATGGAAATATGAAGAACTTTCTAAGTCATTTTGCAGATCAATATCATTAAATGCATAATATTGTTCGTTATAAATCTTTATTTCCTCTGGCACACCACCTTTAAGTATTTTTTTACTTTTTCTCTTATGCGATCTTCTCAATATTTTTTGCTTCTTTTTTGATTTGGATTTTCTTTTTTTATTCTTTACAGAGTTATACTTTTTTTTTATACTTTTTACTGGCATATTATATTATAGTTAGAAAAATATTAATACTAAACTAAAAAATCAAATGTGATAAATAAAGAATAAATTTAAAAAATATTATTATTTTTTAATTATTATGAAACTAACCATCGAAATTAATTCTCTTGATTCAGAATTAATAAAATTTTATGAATCCAATAATTATAATTTAATATCAGATGCTTTATACCATGGTTTTAAAATTGTAAAATCTCCCACCTATGCAGCAAAAATAAATCATTCAAATGATGAAATTAATGAACTTAGAACACAAAATAAAGAACTAACCGAAAAACATAAGTTAGAAATACATAATTTGAATACTAAATTATTAGAACAACAAAATATACATCAAATTTCTATTTCTCAATTTCATCAAAGACAAATGGAAATGGCAAATCAAATTGAATCTGATGTAAAAATTAAATTTAATGAAGAAATTTTAAAATTAGAGAAAAAAAACGATGATTTACATAATAAAATCCTACTAGTTCAAGAAAATAACAGAAATCATTACGAAGGTAAATTCCAAGAATATCAAAACACAATTGATTTACTCAATCAGAAGTTAGAAAAAAGGAATTCTATCTTATCAAATAGCTCTAAAAAAGGTTTGGAAGGTGAAAAGAGAACATTAGATATCCTCAATCAAATGTTTCCACAAGCAGAAATTTATGATACCCATAAAGAAACTGCAAATGGTGATTTTAGAATAGTATTATACGGTATACAAATTCTTTATGAAAACAAAAATTTTTCCACTAACGTGCCAAAAAGAGATATTGAAAAATTTAAACGAGATGTTATTGAAAATGATTGTCATTGTGGAATTATGTGTTCTGAAAATGGAGGTATAGCATGCAAAGATGACTTAGATATGGAATTATTGGGTTCCAACAAAAAACCCGTAATTTATGTTCATAAAACTAACTCTAATTTAGATAAAGTTAGGATTTCTATTCTTATTTTAACCAATATTCTTCAAAATAAATTGGAACTTAATACCTCTACTCTCCTTCAAATTAAAGAAAATATACAAAGTTGTGAAAATATATTAAAAATTTACAATTCTAACAAGAAAAATATTAATCAGTTAGAGAAAAATAACAATGATTTAGCTGTTTTATCCAAAAAAATGAAAATTAAATTAGAAGAAATGATTAAAGAACTCAATAAATCTAAATCTAACAAACAAAAATGTGAATTTTGTTCTGGTTCATTCGTTAATTTAACTCTACATCAAGCAAAATGCAAAAAAAAACATAATAATTCCATTATGAAGAAGGAATTGGTGGACCAATAATGGGATAATAATGCGGTTTTCCAAAAGTTTCTTGTAATTCTTCCCATAAATTTTTTGCTTCCTTTTTTATTATAACTTTTTTGGTTTTAAATAATGTTATATTCTTTTCTGAATCTATTTTATATTCGTCAAAACCTAACTTATGGATAAATTCTGAATTTAAATTTACTGAATTATCATCTTTTAGTCCATATTTTGCTATTTTATGATATAAAGTCTCATCTACATTTACTTCTTTACAAATAAGTGTGCTAACTTCATTTGGTTTTGATTCTGATTTTTTATGTGTTAGTATTCCTTCAACTATTGCTTTAAATTTTGTCATTTTATCTAATAGATTAGGTTTAGTTTTTAAATTTTATATAATGGATTTTATTTAATTAAAGATATAAAAATTGATTCCCTAATTATTTTATAAACAAAAAAATATAATGTCAATTTTAAAATATTTTGATAGGATAGATGAAAAAAATGATAAGTTAGAATTAAAACCATTTTTTAAAAATAAAAAAAAAAAGAATGGTAATGATTCTGATAGTGATTCTAGTTACGAATGCACCAACGATCAATGTATAAAAGAAACTCATATTGCATTTACTGATGGGTCTTGTTTTGATAATGGCAGTAAAAAAGCAATTGGTGGAATTGGAGTTTTCTTTAATGATGATAATTCTGATAATATTTCGGAATCTCTACAAATTGAAAATGGAAATGTTACTAACAATAAATGTGAATTAGAAGCAGTTAGACGTGCTATTATAACCATTACCGAAAGACCAAACTTCCATTATGAAGATTTTATTAAAATTTATTCTGATAGTAAATATCTTATTGATTCAATTACCAAATGGTCTAACACTTGGGCAAAGAATGGATGGATGCGTAAGAATAGAGGAGGTAAAAAAGTTAAAGTTAAAAATGTAGAACTTATAAAAGAAATTAAATGTCTATATGTAAAATATAATGTGCAATTGATTCATTGTAAAGCACATACTACTTTTAGTGGCGATAAAGATTCTAATGAATATAAAATATGGTATGGTAATAAAAGAGCAGATGAACTAGCAGTGGAGGGAAGTAAAAGTAATTAAAAATAACAATTTAGTTTAATTTAGTTCTATAAAATTTAATGATTGGTCAACTGGTATTAAACATTGATTTTTTTGACTATTATAAAATTTTGATGGTAGATTTTTTTCTAGTGCTTTCTCATATAAATTTATAGTATTATTAAAATATTCGAATTCTGTCATAGGAGTATAAACACAACTACCATGTTTTTCATATTCATGTTTCCAGAATTTTTCATCCATTATTAATGTATGTTTATTAGAATACCAATATTGTTCTAACTTATCTAAAATAGGTGTTAGTTGGTCCATATCAAAATTTACTTTTTTACAATAAGTTGGATAATTTTTTATATCCGTTTGAGGCCATAAACCGTGAATTGTATAATTTGATTCTGAATTGGGTTCTTTAATAAGTGATAAATAATAAAAATTTTTTAGATTATCATTAGGTGTCTTTTTTTTTTCATTATGTGCATAGTTAGTTATTAATGGTTGTGGAGAATAGAATATTTTAGTTAGTAAATTATATAAATATTCAAATGGATATGAGTTGAAAATATATTGAAACATATTATTTTATTATTTTCTATATTTTTTATTCAGAAAAAATAAATTAGATGAATATTTAAAATATATTACATATAGTTTTTATCTCTATTTTTTTTTTTATTAAACTATACTAAATGATTGACTTTTTTCAAACGTTTATAGAATTCTTTTGGGATATTTGGATTTTTGGTCCAGCTTCAATTAGACAAATAATTATATTTTTCTTCATATTTGTAATTATTTCTCTAATTGCAATATATATTTCAAATAAAAAACTAACTGAAAATTTTAATTCTGAACAGATTTACCAAGATATAAATGGTTTTGAATATAATTCTTTACCACCAAAATTACAAAATAGCAGAAGAAATTTAGTTTTTACTTCTTGTGGAGATAATACTAACTTTCATAAACTTTGGTGCAGTAAAAATCGGAATTATGATGTTATTGCCTATTATTATGGTGATAATAATTCTAAATATAAACTTTATTCTAATAGTGTAGATTTTATAAAGCGTAGAAAAGGTTCAAAATTTCAAAATTTTCACCATTTTTATCATAAATATCCAAGTTTTATTAAGAAATATAATAGATTTTTTATTTTAGATGATGATATTATATTTAAAACTAGTAGTATCAATAAAATGTTTAGTTTATCTAGACAATATAATCTAGATATTTGTGGTCCTACGTTCAAAAATAATGGTAAAAGTAAAATTTCACATGGTATCACCATTCAAAAACCAAATAATAAACTCAGATTCGTTAATTTTATTGAAGTTAATGTTCCACTTTTTAATGATACTGCTTTACATAAATTTATGAAAGTTTATGATCCTATACTAATTGGTTGGGGTCTCGATTATTTATATATTTGGGCAAATGGTAAAAATAAAAAAAATAAATATGCTCTAATAGATAGTATAACTTGTATAAATCCAAAAGATGATAAAAAAAATAATTCTAGGGAACTAAATAATATTAAAAATGTTAGAAATAGAGAACAAATATGGAATAACTTTAAAAAGAAGAATAATATTAAAGAGTGGAAACATAATACATATTCAAAAATTGAATTTTAATTATCTAACTAAAATATAATTATAATTATGGGTGGTGGAATTTTACCAATTGCTGTTCATAAAAATAAAATATATTTTCTATTTTCACGTGAATATATCTATGCTAGTCATAATGCTGGTTTATGGAGTGATTTTGGAGGTAGTAAACATAAAGGTGAAACTAATATGCAAACTGCTTTAAGAGAAGGTTTAGAAGAATCAAATGGATTATTAGGCACTAAAAATGATATAAAAAAATTAATTAAGAATGAATTAGTTGAGGTAATTAATGTTAGAGATGAATATCATTGCTATTTGATTAAAATTAATTATGATAAAAGTTTAGAAAAGAAATTTAGGGATGATTTTCTAAAAGTAAAAAAAGAAAATAGCAATATGATAAACAAAAATGGTTTATATGAAAAAGATATGGTTAGGTGGATTGAACTAAGTAAATTAAATGATTTTTATTCTAACTTTAAAAAAAATTATAAAAGTGTTGTAAAACAAATTATGCACCTTAATTTTAATAATTTACTTGTTATTTAAAATTTAAAATAAGAATTGTTAATTATTTAATAAATTATTTATTTTAATTTTCTACTCTAAATATATAAATAATATAATTATGGCAAAAGTTAGTAAAAGTATGAGGTCAAAAAAAAAAGTTAGAGGTAAATCTCTTAATAAAAAACTTAAAAGGTCAAGAACAATGAAGAAAAGTAAAAGAGGAACAAGTATGAAGAAAATTATGGAAGGTTCTATGAAACCAAGAAATGTATATTGCGTTGCTTGTAAAAAAAAAGTTAAAGTCGAAAGATATGAATTAAAACCAACACCAAAAGGAGCATATCAATTAATTGGTGATTGTATGGAAAAAGGACATAAATTAAATAAAAATAACGAAAGAAAAGTATACACTTTTGTTAGTGCAAAAGACGTTTAATTTTATTTTTATTATTATTTTTTTTTATTTTAATTATTTTATTTTTTAATTATTTTATTTTTTAATTATTAAAATTTTATATTTAATTATTTTTTATTACCGCAATATCCTTTCATTTTTGCTACATATTTTAATATAGCGTGAATGAATAGGTATAATCTATCAAAGAAGAATGCTAAGACACCATGTAATAATTTCATTTTTGGATTACAATTTACAGCAATTAATACTACTGGTATTACTTGAATAATAATTACTAAAAGTAATATAACTAGAGACATAGGTCCGTTATTCATTTTGCACATTTCTTTGCAGTTATCTAAACATCTTTGTAAACCATTATTATTATTATTATTATTTCTTAATTCATTTACTGCACTATTAGCTACACCGCTAATTAATTCGTTTGCTAAAATTTTACTGTTATTAGTAACAGCATTATCTACTTCATTATGAATAACCTCATTTACTTCTTCTTCATTATTTGCATTATTATTGTTTAAATTCTTTACAACATTTTTGACTGCATTTTTAGTTGATTCTTTAACTGTTTCATTTACAGCATTATTTACATTGTTAGCAACATTGTTAGCAACATTGTTAGCAGCTTTTTCTAAGTTATTATTATTTGATTTATTATTATTTGCTTTGCTTAAATTATTATTAGCACTATTTACTACTTCATTAACTAAATTATTTACTAAATTATTATTATTATTATTGTTGTTCTGCATTGCTTGTTCTACTTGATTCTCAATAAGTTGATCTATATCTACATCATTGTTAGAATTCTCGCTTAAAAGTAATAATACATTATTAGATGCTTCAAGAGTTGCTTGGTTTACATTATCATTTAAGTTAGAGTTTACTAAATCTTGAACTTGATCATTTAACATATTGTCATTTGATACTTCTAAAACAGTTGCTTTATGAAGATTATTTTCGAAAGTTTCTTTTGTTGAAGAATTACCTAACACATGTTTGGCTACATGTCCACAAGTTGAAAATAGTTCATACATTTTTATTTTTGTTTATATATTATAATTAGATTTTTTTCTTTCTATTTCTTTCTATTTCTTTCTATTATAAAAATTGATATTGATATTATAATTTTTATTTTTTTTAAAAATGCTTTTTGGTGAAAAAATTTCTCTAACTTCCCGAATTGTTAAAAAATATTCTTCAATAGATTTAACTATTTTAGGAAGTATAATAGAAGAACATAATTACAGAAATAAAAGTGTTTACACCTTTAATTTAGAAGATAATTATTTAGATCAACAAACATTTGAAATTATTGGTTTAGACCATTCAAAAATTATTCAATATATAAATATTAAAATTAATAGAGAAAAATCAAAAGACTTTAAAGTAATAGATATTTATATAAAAAATAATTATTCTAACCAATATCAATTGTGTTTCTGCATTAAAAGTAAATGCACTTGCTCCGACATTTATATGAAAAGTATAACCAAATATATCTTTAATTTAATTAAAAATATAAATAATGATTTAGATGTTAATATTGTTAGTTGTTATTATCATATTTACGTTAAAGGATTAGGTTTAAAAGAAAAACAATTTAATCTCATATATGGAAATCCTAAACTATGTGAGTTTATACCCCTAGAATTAACTGGGTTAATAGAATCAAAACCTATAAAAGGTATTGATATTAATATATCACCTTATAGTTTCTCTAGAATAAATTATAATAATTCAATAATAGTATATCAGAAAATTTATGACTTATGTTATAATAATATATCATCTTCAAAAACTAACAATTATATGATTTTTGGTAGGGATATATATTGTCCAGCAAAAATTCTAACATTGTTAAAAGTTAAATGGTTTGCTTTAACTCATTGTCCTATAACATTCAAAGATTTTAGTGATGATGAGATGTTAGCACCTCTTATTAATAACTGTTCATTAGTTAAAAAAAAAGATTATGCAAAAAATATTATTAACCTTTTCACTAGTTATAATGATAATTGCGAAGAGGAAGGTAGTGGAGAAGGAAGTGGAAAAGGAAGTGGAGAAGGAAGTGGAGAAGGAGTTGATATTAAGTGGAATTTAATTCTAACTTCAAGTAGAAATGGACTTGGTTCTACTATGTGTAATATGTTAGTTAAATTTAAACATAAAATAAATCAAATTATCTATATTAGTTGTAACCGTGAAAATATGGAAAAAGATTTTGAAATACTCCTAACTGATAGGATTTATAATTTAACACAAGCATATATTAGTAATGAATTTTCACTAACTAATTATAATAATACTATTTGTGTTCTAACATAATTATTTATGTTCTAACATAATAATTATTATGAAGACCAAGAAACTGGTTGATTATAGTTAGTTGGAAAATATCTAATTGTTTTATAAAGCTGTAAGACTGAAACTGGAATTGATAATAATGATATCCATCCTAGTAAAAATGCAACTTCATTACCTTTTTTAAATCCACCAAATCTATTATATAAAAATTTTTCTGCTAAAGATTGTATTTTAATTGTGGGTTGAGATTCAGTTCCTAATCTTCCTAAAAATATGAATGTGTATAATATTAAAATAATTGATCTGAATATAATTCTAGTTTTTTTATTAAAGAAACCTTCTGGTGGAACACCAAAAGGTTCATCTTTTGTTACTATTTGTGCTTGATTATAATTTGTATATATTGCCATAAAATAAAGAATAACTAATGGTATTACCCAATATTTAGGTAAATATGGAATTGGATTAACTAATGTTAGTGAAATTGCTATACAAACATCGAAAAATAATGATGCTGAACCAGAGATAAATGCATATTCTTTACATTTTACAAATAAACAATTTTTTGAGTTAGAATATAAAAATGGATCATTATAATTGATAATTATATTAAATATAATTAATATGACCAACGCTATCCAAATTAAATAATTAGGTTCTAGATTCATTTAATGAATAATTATATTTTAGTTAGATAATTTTTAGTTTTAATTTATTTTTGCTTTTTGGTTTTTTACTTTTTGGTTTGTAATTATTTTTTATTTTATGGGTATAAATAATATGAGTTTATTAGATGATAATAGTTATTTATTTGATGAAGATTTTAATGGAGAATTTAATAGTATGGATAAACAACTAAATAATAATATATGTGATATAAATTGTATTTGGGATAAAATAACTTTATATAATAAATACTCTGATAAAGAAATAAATATAATTAAAGTTAACTGCTGCTTTTTATGGTGGATTTTATGCATTAATCTTTTGAATATTTATTTTTTATATGAAACTCAAAATAGAAAATTAATTATTTGGAAAGAATAAAGAGTAGAAAAATGAGAAAAATGAGAAAAAATGAGAAAAAATGAGAAAAATGAGAAAAAATGAGAAAAAATAAAAAAAAGATATTTAGTTTATTCTTAAAAATTTGATTTTTTATAAAAATTTAGATATAATTAAAAAAAAATGCCACTAACATATATTATTCCAATTGGACCATATGGTTCTGGAAAAACTACTCTTAGAACTCAAATGCAAAATGGAGATTATTCTCTTCTAACTAAATTTAATCTTTTGAATAATAATGACGTTTATTTTATGTCAACATGTCGAGATGAAGTTTTTTATCAAGTGAGAATCTTGGAAAAAAATAGTGTAAACAAAACTAGAAGAATATTATTTGATAAGTTTGAACAATTTTTTCAA
>MDSZ01120088.1_pt1 | contig 10221 bp, 10 predicted proteins | sample 811201 | NCBI WGS metagenome assembly MDSZ01 (sample SAMN05326647, study PRJNA326480) | marine metagenome | isolation source: seawater | place: Indian Ocean: North | collected 2010 | reverse complement strand
TAGGTAAAGGAAATGGTCCAATTAATCATTTGAATTCAATCAACATAAATAAAAAATTTAAATAATGAAAAATGTAGTTGTAGTAGGTTCACAGTGGGGAGATGAAGGAAAGGGAAAAATAGTTGATTGGCTATCAAGTGAGGCTGACGTAGTAGTAAGGTTTCAAGGTGGCCATAATGCCGGACACACTTTAGTAATAGACAAAAAAGTATTTAAATTGAGATTGTTGCCGTCAGGAATAGTTAGAAAAAGAAAAATCTCAATACTTGGAAACGGAGTTGTTATTGATCCATGGGCTCTTCTTAATGAAATTGAAGAAATAAAAAAACAAGGTGTTTCAGTAACTCCTGAAAACTTTATGATCTCTGAGTCATCATCGCTTATTCTTCCTTTTCATCAAGAGATGGACGAGATTAGAGAAGATGCTGCAGGTAAAGGAAAAATAGGAACTACCAGAAGGGGTATTGGCCCTTGCTATGAAGATAAAGTTGGCAGGAGATCAATTAGAGTAATGGATTTAAGATCTGAGACCAATTTAGATAACAGACTAGAGAATGTTTTATTACACCATAATGCAATTAGAAAAGGATTGAACAAAAAAGTATTTGAGAAAGACAAACTTAAAAAAGAGTTATTGAAGATAGCCCCAGAAATTTTAAAATTTGCACAACCTGTTTGGCTTAAACTTGATCAGTTCCACCAAGATAGAAAAAAAATATTGTTTGAAGGGGCCCAAGGAATACTTTTAGATGTAGATCACGGGACTTATCCCTATGTAACATCGTCCAATACTGTCCCTGCAATGGCAGCAACTGGCTCAGGTTCAGGTCCCAACAAAATTAATTATGTTTTAGGAATTACAAAAGCTTATACGACAAGAGTAGGTAGCGGACCGTTTCCAACAGAATTAAATGATGAGATAGGAGAAAACCTTGGAAAAAGAGGTAAAGAATTTGGAACTGTCACAGCAAGAAAAAGAAGATGTGGTTGGTTTGATGGAGTTTTAGTAAGGCAAACTATTAAAATCTCAGGTATAAATGGAATAGCCCTGACTAAATTGGATGTGCTAGATGAATTAAATGAAATTAAAATGTGTATTGGATATGAGCTAAAAGGGAAAAAAATAGATTATTTACCGGCAGCCTCTGAAGATCAATTTAATATAAAACCAATTTATAAAACTTTTACTGGTTGGAAATCTAAAACACAAGGTATAAGAAATTTGAAAGATCTCCCAGACAATGCAAAAAGATATATTCATGCACTTGAAGATTTTATTGGTGCAAAAATATCAAGCATTTCTACCAGTCCGGAAAGGGATGATACAATTCTAGTAGAGGATCCTTTTGAAAATTAATTTGCCGGAAGTAAATTTTTTGATTTACTGGCATTTATCATAGATTTTTGCAATTTTTCAAATGCTCTTGTTTCTATCTGTCTAATTCTTTCTCTACTTATTTTATATTTTTTGCTTAAATTTTCTAAAGTTTTAGGTTCTTCTGAAAGTCTTCTTGCTTCTATAATTTCTCTCTCTCTTTCATTTAAAATTTTCATCGCATTTTCCAATAATTCTTTTTTATCATTGTACTCTTGTCTTTGAGAAATCTCTAATTCTTGATCTAAACTTTCATCAACTAGCCAATCTTGCCATTCATCCGTTTCACCATTTTTGATAGGATCATTAAGTGATTTTTCCTGACCCATCATTCTTCTATTCATGTTTATTACTTCATTTGAATCTACATCTAATCGTTTTGATATTTCCTTTACCTGTTCGTCTTTTAGGTCCCCATCTTGACCAGGTGCAATCTGGTTTTTAATTTTTTTAAGATTAAAGAATAGTTTTTTCTGAGCAGTAGTAGTTCCCATTTTAACTAAACTCCATGATCTTAAAACATATTCTTGTATCGCGGCCTTGATCCACCACATAGCATATGTTGCAAGCCTAAATCCTTTATCAGGATCAAATTTTTTTACCGCTTGCATCAAACCTATATTGCCTTCAGAAATTAATTCATTTACCGGAAGGCCATATCCACGATATCCCATTGCGATTTTAGCAACTAATCTCAAATGACTTGTCACTAATTTGTGTGCAGCTTTTAAATTTCCGTTCTCTTTCCAATTTTTAGCTAGCATATATTCCTCTTCTGCATCAAGCATTGGAAACTTTTTAATTTGAGCCAAATATACAGAAAGCCCACCAACAGAGGGGACAGGAAGATTGCTAATCTCGTTTTTTTCAATCATAGTTTTTATTTATATATAAATCTAAATAATTCAACTGCTTAAATTTTCAAGAAAATTCAATATATTTTTAAAACTTTGTGGTAATTTGGAATCAAAACTTAACCATTTTTTTGTTATTGGATGTGAAAACTCCAAAGTTTTAGCATGCAAGACTTGGCCTGTTAAAGTATTTAATCTTTTTAAAAAATCGTTATTAATTTTTTTAAATTTTATATTTTTTTTTCCATACTGCTTATCTCCAAGTAAAGAGGTGCCTTTATATTTTAAATGTACTCTTATTTGATGAGTTCTTCCTGTTTCTAGCTCACACTCAATAAAACTAATTTTTGGAATATCTTTTTTATCAAAAACTTTTAGTGTTTTGTAATTAGTAACAGCTTTCTTTCCATTAACATCACTCACAGTCATTAATTGTCGATTTTTTTTATCTCTTGAAATTAATGTAATTATCTTACCGTTCATCGGTCTAATAACCCCCCAGGATAGACAAACATATTTTCTTTTTATAATGTGTTTGTTAAACTGATTACTTAAATTTGCATGTGATAAATTATTTTTGGCCACAACAAGCAGTCCACTCGTATCTTTATCAATCCTATGAACGATCCCAGGTCTTAAAGATCCATTTAAATCTGATAAAACATTTTTATATTTAAATAACAAAGCATTCACTAAAGTGTTTTCATAGTTACCAGCACCCGGGTGAACAACCATACCTTTTGGTTTATCTACTACTAATATATTTTTATCTTCATAAACAATATTAAGTTTAATTTTCTGTGGAATAATATTTTGTGGTTTTGTATTAATAATATTAATTTGAATTTTATCTTTGTATTTTACTTTAGTAGAAGGTGATAAAAGTATAATTTCATTTAGTTTTACTTGTTTATTCTCGATGAGTTTTTTTAAAAAAGATCTAGTATAATCTTTAATATTTTCCGCTAAAAAAATATCTAATCTTTTTCCATTATCTTTATTATCAACTAAAAATTTAATTGTATTATTCATAAATTAATTTAAGCTATGCATATTGCGCCGGTAGCTTCAACTGGATAGAGCGCCGGATTTCGGCTCCGGAGGTTATGGGTTCGACTCCTATCCGGCGCACCAAAATTATATAATCCAATTTTTAAACATTTCTTTATTATTTATTATGTACTCTGGAAAACTCTCATCAATAACGATTTTTTTATAATTTATTTTTCTTTCAAATAGATCTTCGCCTAAAGCAATTTTTTTTTTAATTAAATCGATGTTCGTAAATTTTTTTGTATTGTATTCTTGATGTGAATATGAAATAATTTTATTCTTTATTGACTCTGGATCTTTCAAAAAACTAAAATGCCATCCTCCATTTTTTATTAATTGGACTTTATTACCAAAGATTTTCCAAAAGGGTTTTTTTTTAACTTTCAAATTTCTTAACCATTGAGGTGATTTTAAATATTTTTTTTGACAAATTTTAGTTCCAGGCCAGTCTCCGTCAGAAACATTTAATAAATTTATTTTAGATTGAAAATTTTTTTGTAAAAAACATGCATATCTATTTTCAATTTTAAATTCATCTATTTTTTTAGGATTAGGTATTTCATCAATATCTGAAATCATAATTAAATCATTTTCACTACACCCTATGTAACCTCTTTCAATTGCATTTCTTTGAAATTGATCTCTAGCATGATTCTGGTGCCAACCTTTTTTGGGAGAGGATACATTAATAGGTAAATCGTCTACTATCACATAGTGTATTTTATGTTTAAATTTTGAAAAATTTTCGATTTTAAAATTTAATTTTTTGTCTTCCCCAGCGTGATTTTTAGTTGCTTCAACAACAATAAATTTGTCTACTTTATTTTTTAAAGTGTTAAATCTTATATCTAAGACCAGATCTTCATCAAAATACATGAAACAATCAATTAATTTCATAATTTTTCAGTCGAACTCGTAAAACCAAGTTTTTTCTTGTTTATATTGTTAGAGGAACAGTGTAAACTAGTTCTATCAAACACAAGCAAATCTCCTAGTCGCCATTTGAAAATTAACTCAACTTCTAATCCTTTTAAATTATTTATGTCCTCATGCGCTAGATATTTTTTATGAACTTCTTTATCAAATTCACTACTACCGTACAAATTCAAGTGTTCAGATGACCTTTTATTATAACCTTTAGCAGAAAGTTCCTTAGGATCAATTGAGAAAGTTGTTGAGCACCCATAAAAGCGATTTTTAAAAATTATAGTTTCACCCTCACTAGATAAAGGGAGTAGTGTTTGTTTATAAATAATTTTTTCAAAATCAAATCCAGTATCTACATGCAAAGTTACAGGCATATAGCTTTCCTGAAACAATCCTAAGCTTTTCAAACCTTCCTTTGTACTAGGGTTATCCATTTGATAATCTCCTATGGCCTCTTTTAATTTTTGATTATATTTTTTTTGTAGTTCTTTATAGAAATCAATAGACCACTTTTTTTTTACAATCTTTTGCCTTTTGTTGTTTATTTCTAAAGGAAGCTCATTATAAAGTTTTTGAAATAGGTAAATATCTTTTTCGTTTAAAAAATTATTTACAACAAAAGGTTTACTTTCAAATTTTTTAATTTTATCGATATATTTATGCAATTACTCCCCCATATTAATTAATGTTCCCCTTAATTTTGCTCCACCATATGACCAATAGAACACAATTACGCCAATAAAAAAATATATCAACGAAATTAAACATCCCTTTATTACCGCATAATAATTAATTATATCGTTGATTAATATACTTCTCATTTCTTCAAATAAATGAACCAGTGGTAATAACTTTGCTAAATATTGCAGCCAATCAGGTAAAATTTCAATTGGATAATAGATGCATCCAAGTGGAGCTAAGAAAAAAAGACTTGCCCATGCTATATTTTCGAATGAAGGTCCAAATCTTATTAAACCAGCGGTTACCAGCAAACCAAGAGTAACTCCAAAAATATATAAAGCAATAAGTAAAAAAATTAAAGGAATTCCAATTTTAAAAATTGAAACACCAAATAAAGGTATTGCAAAAAGTGCAGCAGGAACCAAACCAATCAAAGTTCTGAATATTGCTGTTAAAGTTAGGGCGGCAATAATTTCACTAATTTTTATTGGAGCTATAAATAAGTTAGTAAAATTTCGACTCCAAATTTCCTCTAAAAACATCATATTGTAACTAATACTTGATCTGAACAAAAAATCATAAAGAATCGCTGCGCTAAGAATAACACCTACAGTATTTTCATAGTATGTCGAACTTAAAGTAAAAAATTTAGAAATAAAACCCCAAAGAAAAATTTGAATTGTTGGCCAATAAATTAAATCGAGAATTCTTGGAAAGGATCCTTTAATTAAATAAACATGCCTTAAACTTAAAGCATAAATTTTATTTATGTTCATTTTTACTCCTTGCAATTTTTAAAAAAGTTTCCTCTAAATTTTTTCTGCCGTGTTTAAATATTAAATCACTACATGTTCCCTCATCGACTATTCTGCCTTGCTTCATCATAACAATTTTGTCACATAATCTCTCTACCTCTTTCATATTATGAGAAGCTAATAAAATTGTGAGGTCATTTTTACTTTTGTAGCTTTCCAAGTACTCCCTTACAAAATCTCCAACATCGGGATCTAAGCTAGCTGTAGGTTCATCTAGAAAAAGTAACTTTGGCTTATTAATTAGAGATTTAGCTAAAGATACTCGATTTTTTTGTCCAGATGATAACTCTCCAGTATTTTTTTTTAAAAAATTATTTAAATTAAGATCTGTAATTAGCTCTTCTATTCTCTCATCTTTGTTTTCAATACCGTATAATCTAGCGTAAACTTCAAGATTTTGTTTTACCGTAAGTTTTTTCGGTAATTCAATATATGGAGAAGCAAAATTCATTAAACTTAATAATTTTATTCTAGTTTTTGAATTAAGATTAATTCCATCTATCAAGACATCCCCGCTAGTTGGCGTTATTAATCCCAACATCATTCCGATTGATGTTGTTTTTCCGCACCCATTAGGACCAAGAAGACCTAATGTATGATTTTTATTTATCTCAAAACTTAAATTATTTACAGCAGTTGTAGACTTAAATTTTTTGGTAAGATTTTTTACTTCTAATTTCATTTAGTTATTTGATGCTCGTTTTATCCTATCATTAATTGCTATTCCAGGACCTTTATTTGGAATTTTACTAATTTGAATTTTTTTATACCCTCTTTTTTTTATTATTCTAAAAATTTTATATAAGTTGGAAGCTGCCTCAAATAAATTTGAATTATTACTTAAGCTATAATAATTTTTTCTATTTTTATATTTTACACCTAGATATATAAAAGCACTTTTTCCGTCATATCTTTTTTGATTTATTAAAACGGGTATGCCAGGAGAGTAATGTTTTTTCATCATACCGGGTGACTTCAATTTATTTTTATTTTCATTTTTGCTTCTTATTTTTAATTTTATAATTTTTTCAATTTTTTTTTTGTCAATAATTCCAGGTCTTAAAATTTTAGGAGAACTAGTTAAATCAATTACAGTTGACTCAATTCCAACTTTGCAATTTCCTCCGTCTATAATTAGCTTTACCTTTTTCTTAAATTCATCAAATACATCTTTTGCTTTAACAGGGCTTACCTTTGTGTTTTTGTTGGCACTTGGCATCGCTAGTGGAAAATTAATTGCTTTTAAAATAGACCTAATAATCTTATGTTTTGGGAACCTAATTGCTACCGTATCAAGTTTGGCACATGCAATCGGATTAATTTTAGAATTAAATTTCCTTTTCACAACAAAAGTGATAGGTCCAGGACAAAGTTTTTTATATAATTTTTTTAAATTTTGATTAATTACAATATCATTTATTGAGTCTTCTAAATCTAAATAATGAATAATTAAAGGATTAGATTTAGGTCTCCCTTTTAATTTAAAAATTTTACGAATTGAGCTCTTTGAATAAGCGTTTCCACCTAAACCATAAACTGTTTCTGTGGGCAAGCCAGCTACATTACCATTATTTAAATAATTTGTCGTTTTTTTTAGAATTTTATTGTTAAAAGAAAATATATTTGAATAGCTATTTTTCATAATGTAAATATTATTTAATAAATGAAAAATGAAAATATTCCAGCTGATATAAAAAGTAAATCAATAAAAGAAGCAAGAAACGAAATTAACACAATTTTGACTAAATTGGAAAAACAAGAGACAAATTTAGATGAGTCTATTGGCGATTATCAAAGATTAATACATCTCAACAAACATATAGATCAATTATTTAAAAAAAAATTTAAAGAATTTTCAAAAAAAAATATAAATGATTAAAAAAAAATTAATAAAAAATGCTTATAAAGTCGACAAATTTTTAATCAAATTTTTAAAAAAACAAAATAATTCTTTACTAGTGAAACCAATGAAGTACGGCGTGATATCTGGTGGTAAAAAAATTAGGTCAACTATAATTTTTGATTTTGGAAAGATATTTAATATAAGTGAAAAAAAACTTATCAATATCTGTGCAGCTGTTGAATGTATTCATTCTTATTCTCTAATTCATGATGATTTACCTTGTATGGATAATGACAAAATAAGAAGAGGCAAACCTTCAACACATATTAAATTTGGTGAAGCTTCAGCAATGCTAGCCGGGAGCTCTCTTCTTACATTAGCTTTTGAAATTATAACAGATAAAAATTATACACTTAATCCTAAAATGAAGATTGAAATCGTAAAAACTTTAGCAAGTTGTTCTGGACATACCGGAATAGCTGGTGGTCAAGAGTTAGATTTAAAGTTTGAAAACAAAAATAAAAGAGTTAATCAAATTATTGATATGCAAAAGAAAAAAACAGGAAAATTATTTAATTTCTGTTTATATTCAGTTGGTATAATAGCCAACAAAACAAAAAAAGAAATTTTTTTTTTAAGCAATCTTGGAGAGGAAATTGGTTTGTTGTTTCAATTGGCTGACGATTTTTTAGATATAAAAGGCTCAAAGCATTTAGTTGGAAAGCCAGTTAAAAAAGATAATAAAAAAGGTAAGTCAACATTATTAAATTTAATGGGAGAAAAAAAAGCCTATATGTATGCAAAAAATTTGAAGAAAAAAATATTGCGAAAATTAGAAAAACATGGAAAAAAAGCAAAAGAGTTAATTAGTACAATTGAATTTATTTTAGAAAGAAAATTTTGATGGGCAGACTTATTAAACAAATAAACTTTCCTGATGATTTAAGAAAATTTAAGAAAGATGATCTTAGACAAATTTCAAATGAGCTGAGGGATGAACTAATAGATGTTGTTTCTGAAACAGGAGGGCACCTAGGAGCTGGTTTGGGAGTAGTAGAGTTAACTGTTGCATTACATTATGTGTTTGACACACCAAAAGATAAATTAGTGTGGGATGTAAGTCATCAATGCTACCCACATAAAATTATTACAGGACGAAGAGATAAAATTAAAACTCTTCGAAAGGGTGGAGGTCTTTCAGGATTTACAAAACGAACTGAAAGTGAATATGACCCTTTTGGAGCAGCACATAGTTCAACATCTATTTCCTCAACACTTGGAATGGCTGTCGCAAAAAAATTATCTAATAATAACAATAATGTAATTGCTGTCATTGGCGATGGTGCAATGAGCGCAGGAATGGCCTATGAGGCAATGAATAACGCTGGTGCATTAAAGTCAAACTTAATAGTTATTTTAAACGATAATGACATGTCCATAGCAAGACCCGTGGGAGCTATGAGCAAATATTTAGCTAAGCTTTTATCAGGAAAATTATATTTTAGTTTAAGAGAAACAATTAAAATGATTATTTCATCTTTTTCAAAAAGATTCAGCCAAAAGGCTGGTAAAGCAGAGGATTTATTTAGAAACATCGTAACTGGAGGAACATTATTTAGTGAACTAGGTTTCTATTATGTGGGACCTATAGACGGTCATGATGTTGAAAATTTAGTTCAAATTTTTGAAAATGTTAAAAACTCCAATCATCAAGGACCAGTATTAATTCATGTTAGAACTCAAAAAGGAAAAGGATACAAGCCAGCTGAAGATTCAGGCGATAAGTATCATGGAGTATCAAAATTTAATATCTCTACTGGTGAACAAACAAAATCAAAATCAAATATTCCTTCCTATACTAAAGTTTTTGCTGAAACTTTAATAAAACATGCAGAACAAGATACAAAAATTATTGGTATTACTGGCGCTATGCCGTCCGGCACAGGTTTGAACCTTTTTGAAAAAAGATTTCCAGATCGTACGTTTGATGTTGGAATTGCCGAACAGCATGCTGTTACTTTTGCGGCCGGCTTAGCAACAGAGGGCTTTAAACCTTATGCGGCAATTTATTCTACTTTTCTTCAAAGAGCGTATGATCAAGTAGTACATGATGTGGCTTTACAATCATTACCAGTGAGATTTGCCATTGACCGCGCAGGATTAGTTGGTGCTGATGGACCAACACATGCCGGTTCTTTCGATATTACTTACCTTTCAACTTTACCAAATTTTATTGTTATGGCAGCAAGTGATGAGGCTGAATTAGTTAAAATGATAAATACTTCAGTCGATATAAATGATCGTCCATCAGCTTTTAGATACCCTAGAGGTAATGGAGTTGGAATTGAATTACCTTCAATGACAGAAAAACTTGAAATTGGAAAAGGAAGAATAATTAAAGATGGAAAAAAAGTAGCTCTAATAAATTTTGGAACAAGATTAGAAGAATGTAAAAAAGCTTCAGGAGTACTTTTTAAAAAAGGAATTGATTGTACAATTATTGATGCAAGATTTGCAAAACCATTAGACGAGAAATTAATTATAGAAATAGCATCTAATCACGAAGTATTAATAACAATTGAGGAAGGGTCAATAGGTGGTTTTGGATCTCATGTAATGCAGTTTTTATCAGATAGAGGAGTTTTTGATAGAGGTTTAAAATTTAGATCTATG
>MDSZ01062663.1_pt1 | contig 10221 bp, 9 predicted proteins | sample 811201 | NCBI WGS metagenome assembly MDSZ01 (sample SAMN05326647, study PRJNA326480) | marine metagenome | isolation source: seawater | place: Indian Ocean: North | collected 2010 | reverse complement strand
TTCTGGCATATAGGTGCTCTTTTGTTATCGGAACTCCTGCCGGATATGATGCTGTGCCATGTTTAAGTTTTAAGAAATCAATATTAACTACAAACGGAACACCAGTTCTGCCATTAATTCTAAGTCCAAGATTAAAGATGTATTATTCATTAAAAAAATATTATGACAATACAAAAAAAAAATATTTATCTTTAAAAGAAATGTTAGAACTAAATTTAATTAACAAAAACGGAGATGATCTTTTGAAAAAAAATGTAGTAGTAGAAGAAAGTTCCTCACAGGAATTAAAAAATATTTTTGAAGAATTTTTGGGTATTATGGAGGAAAAATTAAAATTATCAAAAGAGGATTTTGAAATTAAAGATAAGTTTAATAATATTATTCTTAATCATTATTTTAAAAATAGTGATTATAATTTTTATGGAAATAGACCATTAAATAAAAATATAAATATTAATCAACAAAAAATTAATGAAAATATTTCAGAAATTTTTAAAAATAAAAAAAAAGACGTTTTTAAATCAAAAATTTCTATTAATTTTCTCAAAAGTAATTCATATTTAATGGATTAGAAGATTAAATAAATTCTTAATTTAAGTATTATTATGAAGACAAAAAAATATAAAAAAATTTTGTGTTTCGATATAGATGGAGTTATTTGTCAAACTATAAAAAATAATTATAGAAGTTCTAAACCTATCAAAAAATCTATTGAGACAATAAATATTCTATATAACAAAAACTTTTATATCAAAATTTTTACTAGTAGATTCATGGGTCGGAGTAAGGAAAATAAGTCTTTGGCAATGAAAAAGGGGCTGACACTGACAAAAAACCAATTAAAAAATTGGAAAGTTCAATATCATGAACTTATAATGGGAAAACCCTCATATGATTTGTTCGTAGATGATAAAAATTTCAGTTTTAAAAAAAATTGGCAGGAGTTAATAATTAAAAAACTAAGATAGAATATATTCTATTACAAAAGTTGTTATGTTTAGAAATCTTTATACAGTTGGAAAAATTTTGGTTTTGAAATCACCAAAAAATTTCTCTTTAATGGTTTTCCTTTTGCTAATTCAAATAATTGTTGTGTCATTATCTATTTTTTCAATTATACCTCTGGCAGATTACATACTAGATAGTGAATTAAAAAAATCATCATTTTTTACAAACAAAGTGATTGATATTTTATTGTTTTTTGATCTAAAGCCGAGCTTTTTTATCTTTGGTTCATTTTTTGTTGCAACACAGTTTTTAATTTCAATTTCGACTTCTTTAATTGCTTATGTAGTTCTTACTATCAAATATGATTTTTTAAAAAAAATTCAAAATGAAACTCTTGAAAAATTAATGTTTTCAAAATGGTCTTATTTCGTGAAATCTGATTATGGTTTTTTACAAAATACATTTATCAGAGAAATAGATAAAATGGGTCTAACCATAGGACACATTGCAAGTTCTATTGCATCACTATGTCAGTTACTTATTTTAATGATTATTCCATTATATATAGATTTTAATGTTACATTAATAGTTATATCAATATTTTTAATTTTTGCATTTATAGTTTTAAAAATTGTAAACCCAATTAGTCAACGATATGGAAAAAGAAATGTAAAAACATCAAATCTACTTTTAGGTAAATTTAATGAAATTTTAAATTCAATTAAAACAATTAAAATTAATTCTAAAGAAAATTTCTTTAAAAATTTATACTTAAATATTTTTCAATCTCACATTTCAGCAACATTAAAAAGTCAAACATTGGGACATATTATAAATTCATTTTATAAACCTTTAGGGATAACAGTTATATTGATTGTATTTATATATTTTATTCAAAGAGGTGCTTTAATATCTGAATTGGCTGCAATATTTTATAGTCTAATAACGATCGTTTCATCACTTAATTCTTTAATTGGAATGCAAGTTAATATAAATAATTTTATACCAAGTTATGAACAAGTAAATAATATCCTAAAGAATGCAGAATCAAATAGAGAGTATTTTGGTAAAAAAGTTTTTAAGTTATTAAGTGATAAAATTGAAATAAAGAATTTATATTTTCAATATAAGGAGAACAACCATGTACTTAAAGATATTAATATAATTATAAAAAAGAATGATACAATTGCACTAGTTGGTAAATCTGGTTCTGGTAAAACTACTTTAGCGGATTTGCTGAGTGGAATATTCATTCCAAATAAAGGAAATATTTTAATTGATCAAGAAAACTTAAATGATTTGGAGATTTCGAGTTACAGAAGTAAAATAGGTTATGTGTCTCAAGAGGTTCATTTATTTAATGACTCTATAAAAAATAATCTAATTTGGGTCTGTGAAAATAAAGAACAAATTTCTGATCAAGATATTATTAATTCTTTAAAATTATCAAATTCTTATGAATTTGTAAGTAAATTGGACAATGGAATTGATACAATTGTTGGAGAAAAAGGTGTACAATTATCTGGTGGTCAAAGGCAAAGACTTTCTTTAGCAAGAGTTTTTTTAAAAAATCCACAATTATTAATTCTTGATGAGGCTACAAGCGCTTTAGATAATTTGTCAGAAGTAGAAATCAAAAATTCTATTTTAAAACTCAAATCAATGTTTAGCACTACAGTCATTATTATTGCTCATCGACTATCAACTGTAAAACATGCAGATAAAATTTTTGTTTTAAAAGACGGTATGATAGAAGATCAAGGAAGATATGAAGAGTTGAAAAACAAGAAAAATGAGTTATTCAGTTCAATGATATTAGAATCTTAAAAGCTATGAAAAAAATATTAATTACTGGTGGGTTAGGATTTTCAGGTTCCGTACTTTCAGAACATCTGCTTAGAAAAGGATATCATGTTACGGTTATTGATAAAATTCTTTTTAATAATAGACAAGTTAAGTATTTTTCATCCAAAAAAAATTTTAAATTTTATAAATATGATATATTCGATAACAAAGTATTAGATGTATTTAAAAATAATAAGTTTGATACCGTAATTCATTTAGCAGCAATAGTTGGTGACCCAGCTTGTAAAGTTAACAAAAGAGAAACTACAAAGATTAATTACACTGGATCTGTAAGAATATTTAAACTCTCTAGTAAATATAAAGTTAAGAATTTTATATTTTTCTCTACATGTAGCAACTATGGCTTAAGTAAAAAAAACAAATTATTAAACGAAAATGATCAGTTGAAACCCTTATCGCTTTATGCTGAAACAAAAGTAAATTTTGAAAAATTTCTAATTAAAGACAAATCAAAAATTAAAAAAATTATACTAAGAATATCAACATTATATGGACTTTCACATAGAATGAGATTTGACTTAACAATTAATGAATTTATTAAAAAAGTTAATTTTAATGAGAAATTTGAGATTTATCACGCAGATACTTGGCGACCATATTTAAATCTCAAGGATTTAAATCTAACAATAAGTAAGATCTTACAATCAAAAAAAATAAAAGAAAATAAATCTATATACAACGTTGGTTTTAGTGATGAGAATTATACTAAAAGGCAAATTATACAAAATATAGCAAAACAACTTCCAAAAAATAAAAATTTTAAATTTGTTGATAAAGATTTTTTCGATAAGAGAAATTATAGAGTAAATTTTAATAAAATTAAATATTTTGGTATCAAAAAAAGTATAAGTTTAAAGAGAGGTATTAAAGAAATAATAAGATATTTAAAAAAAAATAAAGAAATAAATCACAATAGTAGAATATTTTATAATCATAAATAAATTATGAAACAAATATTCCTTCATGAACCTCATTTCCATAGTAATGAGATACAAAATCTCAAAAAATGCATAAAATCTGGCTGGGTATCAACTGGAGGTAAATTTGTCAAAGATTTTGAAAGAAAAATATCGAATTTTACAAATACAAAGTACTCAGTTGCATTAAATTCTGGAACAAGCTCATTAGATCTGAGTTTGAAAGCCTTAAAACCAAGAATAGGTGATGAAGTAATAATACCCACAATAACCTTCATAGCGCCTGTTAATTCGATAATTTATAATTTGTGTAAACCTATTTTTATGGATGTAGATAATTATGGAAATTTAGATGTAAGTAAAGTTATAGAATTTTTAAAAAAACAAACTGTAAAAAAAAAAAACTATACGATTAATAAAAAAACAAAAAAAAGAATAAGAGCAATTATTATAGTTCATGTTTTTGGAAATGTTGCAGATGTAATAAAACTAAAAAGTATTTGTAAAAAAAAAAATATATCAATCATAGAGGACGCTTCAGAAAGTTTAGGTAGTTATTATAAATATAAAAATAAATTATTTCACTCAGGATCAATAGGAGATATTGGGTGTATATCGTACAATGCTAACAAAATTATTACAACTGGATCTGGTGGTTCTATAATTACAAATTCTAAAAATATCTCCAGAAAAATAGACTATTTAGCAACCCAAGCAAAGAATGATCCAATAAAATTCATTCACAATGAAATAGGATATAATATGAAGCTTAATAATTTGTCAGCATCTATTGGAATATCTCAAATGAAATCAATAAATGATATTTTAAAAAAAAAAAATAAAATCTTTAATTATTATAAAAAAAAAATTAATTTATTAAATAGTTTTGAAATATTAGATTCCCCATCATACAGCATAAGTAATTACTGGATAGTTCTTTTAAAAGTAAAAAATAAAAAAATTTCAAAAAATCATATTTTTAAAAAATTTTTTGAAAAACGTATACAGGTAAGACCAGTTTGGTACCCTAACCATTTACAAAAAAAAATGACTAAATTTCAAAGATATAAACTCAAAAATTACAAAAACTTTTTTAAGAATATAATATGTTTACCAAGTGGCTATAATTTAAATACTAAGGCTTTGGATAGAGTTGTTAGAGTTTTACATCAATTAGATAAAAATGAGAAATCTTAGAATAATTCCAAGACTTGACATTAAAGGACCAAATCTAGTTAAAGGAATAAACCTTGAAGGTCTCAGAATAATGGGAGATCCTCAATTGTTCGCTGAAAAATACTATTTAGATGTTGCTGATGAAATAATTTATATTGACTCAGTTGCAAGTTTATATGGAAGAAATAATTTAAAAGAGGTCGTTAATAAAGCAGCAAAAAAAATTTCAATTCCATTAACAGTCGGAGGTGGCTTAAGAACTATAGATGATATTAAACAAATTCTTAACAGTGGAGCTGATAAAGTTGCAATCAATACCGAAGCAGTTTCAAACCCTGATTTTATCAGAAAATGTGTAAGTTATTTTGGATCTTCAACTATAGTATTATCAATTAATTATAAATCTTGGCCAAATGACAATTTTAAGTCAAAGAGCAATATTACTGTTGGTAGCTCACACGAAAAAGACATTAAAAAGTGGAAAAATTTTTTTCAGGTTTATACAGAAAATGGACGTCAACAAACTGGCCTAGATGCTTTCGAATGGGCACAACTTGGTGAAAAATATGGGGTTGGAGAGATATTATTAACATCTATTGATAATGAGGGTATGCAAAATGGATTTGAATTAGATTTAACAGAAAGATTATCAAAAGTATTAACGATACCTTTTATCATATGTGGAGGTTTAGGAAAAGAAGATGATGCCAGATTAATTTATGAAAGAACAAAATGTAGTGCAATTTCTTTCGCTTCAGTTTTACATTATAATAAAATTTCTATAAAAAAAATAAAAAACTATTTACATAAAAATAATATTGCAATCATAGATCATGAGTAAAAAAAAAATTACAGTGATAGATTATGGTTGTGGAAACATTTTTAGTTTAAGAAGAATTCTTAATAAACTTGGTTATGAAGTAGAAATAAGCAATAATCCTGAAAGTATTTCTCAAGCAGATAAAATAATACTTCCTGGCGTAGGAGCATTTGAAATAGGAATAAAAAATTTAAGAAAAAATAATTTAGATGAATCTCTAAATTTATTTTTAAGTAAAGGAAATTTTTTAATGGGAATATGTTTGGGGATGCAACTTCTAATGGACAAAAGTGATGAGTTTGGGACTCATGAGGGTTTAAAATTAATATCTGGAGATGTCACAAAATTAGACAAATCAAAAAATTTTCCTGTTCCACATATTGGATGGTCTAAAATAGATACATCTTACTCTGAAAATAATAATGATAATTTTTTATTAAATATAAGAAATTCAAGCTTTTTTTATTTTATTCATTCTTTTCAAGTGAAAGTTAAAAACAAAAAAAATGCTCTTTCATTTACAGAATATGGAGAAAATAATTTCTGTTCAATAGTTAATTTTGAAAATATATATGGAACACAATTTCATCCTGAAAAAAGTGGTAAAGTGGGAGAAAAGCTACTGTCAAATTTTTTAAGTAAATGATTGTTTAATTATAGCAATATTAAAAAATAAAGTTATTAAATTAAAACTTTTATTTTACAAAAATTTCATATAAAAAACTCTTAATTATAAACTTAAAATTACACTTATAAAATGTCAATAATCACTAAAGAAGGTAAAGAAGGAAAAAAATTTAACGTAAAAGAATTTTATAATTTACCCGAAAAAGTTATCCATTGTTCTAAGTGTGTTGTCTCTAATCAAAGACCAAGAATCACATTTGATGAAAATAATGTATGTAGTGCATGTCGATTTGCAGAGAAAAAAAATAAATTTACGAATTGGGAGGAAAGAGAAAAAGAACTTGTTGATCTATTAAACAGACATAGAAGAAAAGATGGTTACTGGGATGTGGTAGTACCATGTAGTGGAGGAAAAGATAGTGTTTATGTTGCTCATATGCTTAAGTATAAATATAATATGAATCCATTAACTGCCACTTGGGCGCCAATGCTCTATACGGATGTAGGTTGGAGAAACTTACATCATATGATTGACTCTGGAATAGATAATATTCTTGGTACACCTGATGGAAAGACACACAGAATCTTAACTAAGTTGTCTCTAGAGATAATGGGAGATGTTTTTCAACCTTTTATATATGGCCAAAAGGGTTTTCCAATGGCTATTGCTATAAATTATAAAATACCTTTAGTAATGTATGGTGAAAACGGAGAGGTTGAATATGGAGGAGATTTAAAAAACGCTGATGTTCCAACCCATAATATTACTGATGATATGACAAAACATTATTTTTCAGGAATTCACCCTGAAGATTTTGAAAAATATGGAATAGATAAGAAAAAATTAAACTATTATTACCCACCAAGCGAGGAGAGAGCAAAAGAAGTTGGATTAGAAAATCATTTTTTTAGTTATTACAAAAAATGGATACCTCAAGAAAATTACTATTATGCAGTTGAAAACTGTGGTTTTGAACCTGAACCAGATGGAAGATCAGAGGGTACATATTCTAAATATGCAAGTCTTGATGATAAGTTAGCTGGATATCATAATTATTTCGCATGGCTCAAATTTGGACATGGTAGAACTACATCTGATGCAGCACACGAAGTTAGAGATGGGCATATCAATAGAGAAGAGGCAGTTGCTTTAGTAAAAAAATATGATGGAGAACTTCCAAAAAAACATTTTAAAGAATTCTTAGAATATGTGGACATGAGTGAGCAAGAATTTTTTCAAGTATGTGAAAGATTTAGAGCTGAGCATTTATGGGAGATGAAAGGTAATCAGTGGTCATTAAAAAAACCTGTTTGGGTTGATTAAATTAAAACTTTATAATTATTAATGTTAAAAGTATTTACTAAACTTTTAAATAAATTACTAATTTTAAAAAAATCCCAAATAATATTTTCGAAACCAAAGCAAAATAATATTTTAATTTTTGATGAAAAGGGATCCACACATCCTTGTTATAATTTCTTTTTAAACCAAAAACCTGAAAAACTTCATGTATTAGGTGAGAAAATAAACTTATATGTTTTATTAAAATTAATTACAAATTTGAAAATTCCTTCTATCAAGTCATACATAGATGAATATATAAATTGCGTTAAACCAAAATTTATATTTCACAACTCATATAATATTAGATTTTTTGAGTTAAATAAAAATAATTTCAACTTTTCATTCAAAAAAATATTCACTCAAAGTGAATTAAAAAATCATTTAGACTTTAATGAATTTATTGGAAATAAAATAAATTTAAATTGTGACCATTTATTAGTTTGGAGTGAAGGTATGAAAAAAAAACTATCAAAACATATAGATGGGAATTATTTGATTACAGGATCTTATTTAAATAATAATGGCCCAGTTATCGATAAAAAAAATTTTAAAAATAAATTATCTTTTATTTCTCAGTTCAGAACTTTTAAAAAAATAAATAAATACGATGACACGAAAACAATAAGAGAAGTTTTTCATGGATTAAAATTTTCTTGGGAACAATTTTATTCAGCTGATTTAAATGTAGCATTAGATTTAAAAAAATTTTGTAATGAAAATGAAATTGAATTTGAAGTTATCGGTACCTCTATAGATAATAAAGATACAGAAAAATCTTTTTTTAAAAATAAGCTTGGAGACAGAGGATGGACATTTGTAGAAAGCGATAAAAATAAAAGAGGTATTTATCTTACGACAGAGTCAAAATACATTGTAACAATTGATTCAACGTTGGGATACGAATGTCTAGCAAGAGGCCAGAGAGTTAATTTTTTTTCAATAAGATCCCAATATTTAAAAGCCAATTATTCAAAATTTGGATGGGTTATGGATTTAGATGAAGAAGGATTGTGCTGGACTACAAAAAATAATCAAAAAGATTTTAATAGAATTACAAATTTTCTAGTAAACGGTACTGATGCGGACTGGGAAAATTTAAGAAATAAATACTTAAATGATTTATTATTTTACAATCCAAAAAACAAGATTTATATTAAATTTTTGAAAGACAACTTAAATATTTAAATCATTAAAATGGAAAAAATTGGAATTTATGCTTTTGATTATGGTGGAGCATTTAATTTGTTTGTCTATTTAAAAGAAAAAAAAATTATTAAAAATAAATATAAATTCTACTTTTTTTTATATGGCCCAGCAAAAAAATGTAAGTCAATATTGAATAAAAAAAAAATAAAAATTGAAAAAAACCTAAATAAACTAAAGAATTGTGATAAAATTTATTATTCATTAAGTAAAGATAAAAAATTTGAAGAGAAAGTAATTACTAAAATAAAAAAAAAAAAAATTTATAGCATCCTTGTTTTAGATGGATGGGGGAACTATAAAAAAAAAATGGTAATTAATAAAAGTTTATTTTTACCAAATAAGGTTATTTTATTTGACTTTTTAGCTTTAAAAATTTTCAAAAATTTAAAATTTTCAAAGAAAGTATTAGTAGAAGTTCATAAAGATCTATTATTCAAATACATTAAAAAAAAATATAATTTAAAAAAAAGTGAGGAAAAAGAGTTATTGTATTTATCAAGCCCAATTTACAAGTTAAATAAAACTGATATGGTAAACTTAAAAAAAATTTCGTCAAATTTAAATTTAAAATTAAAAATCAGACACCATCCATCTCAAAATAAAATTCAAGCAAAGAAAGACTTAATACAAGAATTAAATTCATCAAAGATAGTTATTGGTCATAACAGCTCTGCTCTTATTTATTCATCTGTTCTAAATAAAAAAGCATACTGTATAGATAAAAATGATTTATATAACTGGAAAAAATATGGTATCTATAAATTTTTTAAAATAAATAAATTTAATACTTTTAAGGAGATGTTTAGTGGAGTTAGTAAATAAAAAAAACTATGATATATACAATAAAGTATACAACTCTTTAAAAGATGCTCATGATTATCCAAACACTAATTTAGTTAGATTAACAAAATGGTTTTTAAATAAAAAAGGAAAAATATTAGACTATGGTTTTGGTTATGCAGAAAATTCAATTTTTTTGGCTAATAGTGGCTATTCGGTATATGGTACAGAAATATCGAAAAAAATTATTAAATTTGCAAAAAAAAAAACTAAATTAAAATCAAAAAAAAAAATAAATTTTTTTTATATTGAAAAAAACATCAAAAAATTACCTTTTAAAGATAATTATTTTGATAGTATAGTTTGTCTTGGGGTTATCCAATATTTGGGTAACCTTGAAAGTACAAAAAAACTCCTTGCTGAATTCTCTCGATGTTTAAAAAATAAAGGTAAGATAATTGTATCTACTTTTGGACCAAAAAATACATTTATAAAAAGATCAAAAAAAATAAAAAAAAATACTTATTTATTCAAAG
>MDSZ01186587.1_pt1 | contig 10222 bp, 5 predicted proteins | sample 811201 | NCBI WGS metagenome assembly MDSZ01 (sample SAMN05326647, study PRJNA326480) | marine metagenome | isolation source: seawater | place: Indian Ocean: North | collected 2010 | reverse complement strand
TCCACAGTTATCTAGAAACACCTTAATAATTAATACCTCTGTTTCTCTTATCTCGGCGGGTACAGAGCGCATGCTGGTTGACTTTAGTAAGGCTAACTACTTGCAGAAGGCACGCCAACAGCCAGACAAAGTCAAAATGGCGTTAGAAAAGATCTCTACCGATGGCCTGATGACAACCATTGACGCGATAAATTCAAAATTAGCGCAACCTATCTCACTAGGGTATAGCAATGTCGGTGTGATTGTTGAAGCGGGTGCAAACGTAGAAGGTTTTGAGGCTGGAGATCGCGTTGTCTCGAATGGTCTCCATGCTGATATGGTGAAGGTGCCGCAGAACTTATGCGCACGAATACCTGATACTGTAGATGACGATGCGGCATCTTTTGTCGTTGTTGCGAGCATTGGTTTGCAAGGCATTCGTCTTGCCGAACCGACCTTAGGTGAGTCTTTTGTGGTTGCCGGAGTTGGCTTGATCGGCTTGCTGACTGTTCAATTGCTTAGGGCTCAAGGGTGTCGCGTTCTTGCGATTGATTTTGACGATGAGAAGTTGAAATTGGCTCGTCAATTTGGAGCTGAGACATGTAACCTTGGTGCGGGTGAGGATCCAATTTCTGCAGGTATGACGTTTAGTCAGAACAGGGGGGTTGACGGCGTAATTATTACAGCCTCAACCAAATCGAACGACCCAGTTACCCAGGCGGCGAGAATGAGCCGTAAAAGAGGTCGTATTATTTTAGTAGGTGTGACTGGATTAGAACTAAATCGTTCTGATTTTTACGAAAAAGAATTGAGTTTCCAGGTATCGTGTTCTTATGGTCCTGGCCGCTATGACCCTGAATACGAAGAACGTGGTCAAGACTATCCGTTACCATTTGTTCGTTGGACCGTGCAACGTAATTTTGAAGCGGTTTTGGATTTAATGGCATGCGGACAACTTGATGTTAAACCACTTATTAGCCACCGTTTTGCCTTCGAACAAGCACCGGAGGCCTACGCCAAGCTTACTGAGGATAAGAGTAGCTTGGGCATATTGTTAGATTATACTTCAGGGGAGGCTAGCCGTGCAGAGCGTAAGGTGCGTTTGAGCGGAGACGATAATTTTGAAAAAAGCAAGCCAATCATGGGTTTTATCGGAGCAGGTAATTATGCGTCAAGGGTACTTATCCCAGCTTTTAAAGCCGCGGGCGCTCAGTTTCATACAATTGTTACTGCTGGTGGTATCAACAGCGTGGTGCACGGTGAAAAGACTGGTTTTGTTGATGCCTCTACAGACCCCCAAGATATGTTGGCAAATGCAGATATTAATACGATTGCCATCGCTACCCGGCATGATACACACGCTCAATTTGTCGCGCAGGCATTGCAAGCAGGAAAACACGTATTTGTTGAAAAGCCTCTAGCCATCGATTCGAGCGAACTCGAGCTAGTGGAAGCAGCTTATGAATACGCCCAAGAAGCAGGTAAAGGAGCCCAAGTGATGGTGGGCTTTAATCGTCGCTTTTCACCGCAAGTACAAAAGATAAAGGCACTTTTAAAGCCAGTAAAAGAACCAAAGTCATTCATCATGACCATGAATGCAGGTACCATCCCTGAAAACCATTGGACACAAGACATTAATGTAGGTGGTGGAAGAATTATTGGTGAGGCCTGCCACTATATCGATTTGATGCGGTTTTTGGCAGGTAGCGAGATGGTATCATTACAGGCACGCCGAATAGGCAATGCTCCCGGCGTTTTAATTTCAGAAGACAAAGCGAGCATAACGCTGGGCTTTGCCGATGGTTCTTTTGGCACCATATTGTATTTAGCTAATGGTGCTCCGAGTTTCCCTAAAGAGCGGGTCGAGGTATTTGCTGCTGGCGGTGTCTTGCAGCTCGATAATTTCCGTAGGCTTAGGGGCTTTGCTTGGCCAGGCTTTAAGAAAATGAATTTGTGGAAACAAGATAAGGGGCAGAACGCCTGCGCCGCTGCTTTTCTAAAGGGCATTCAGGAAGGTGTGCCAACTATTCCACCTGAGGAAATATTTGAGGTGGCCAGAGCAAGCATTGAAGCGGCCGAGATTTTGCGAAACCAGTAAGCAATGGTTTTTTCTACCAAGATAGAAACTCTGTGGCATCTTGGCCTGAAAAATCTCGATCGTGTGTTTAGTTACCGTCTGAGCCTTAGATTAGGTTTGAATCCGGTGCAGAGGCTATCTGTTTCGGTTGTGCAAGGGAAATATTTTTCAAATGTGAGTTCCCCCAAATTTGCATTAGAGGCTAATAAAAATTGGTATCAAAATGCCAAACTATTTGGCAAGCTTTCAATAGCTCTCACAGAGGCTCCGCCGCCATGGCATCTAAATCCTTTAACTGGAAAGTCGTGTCGCCACACTAATTTAGATTGGTGGCAGATACCTGATTTCGATCCCAATATAGGTGACATTAAGCTTGTTTGGGAATTGTCGCGGTTTGATTGGGTTCTCGCCATGGCTCAAAGAGCACGACAAGGTGACAGTGCTGAGTTACAACGTTTGAATGTTTGGTTGAGTGATTGGGTAGCGCAAAATCCACCGTATAAAGGTGCCAACTGGAAGTGTGGTCAGGAGGCATCAATTCGTGTAATGCATTTGGCTGTAGCAGCACTTATTTTAGATCAAGTAAATACAACTTCAGACGCTCTTCAAAACCTTTTAGTATTGCATCTGCAACGAATAGCACCAACCATTGGCTATGCTGTCGCTCAAGACAATAATCATGGCACCTCAGAAGCTGCCGCTTTGTTTATCGGTGGAACTTGGTTACAAAAGTACGGACATAAAAAAGGAAAAAAATGGAGTGAGTTGGGACGTAAATGGTTGGAGAATCGTGCTCGTCGACTGATTAGCGGAGATGGCTCATTCAGTCAGCACTCCCTTAATTATCATCGCTTGATGCTGGATACGTTTAGTTTGGTGGAGGTGTGGCGAAGGAATACCAATCAGCCTGAAATGTCTGAAAGCTGGAAACAGCGTAGTCGAGCAGCAACATTTTGGTTATTCAATATGACCAATCCGTACAATGGTGATGGCCCTAATGTTGGCGCCAATGATAGTGCCCGTATATTACAGTTAACTGACTCGGACTGTCGTGATTATCGGCCCTCTATACAGTTGGCGATGGTTCTTTTCTCAAAAGTAAAAGCCTATACTGATAATGAAAAACTCAACACACCGTTATTGTGGCTGGGTCTAGAATTTCCAAAAGAGGTTTTGAAGCCTGCAAAAAGTTGTGTAATGAATCAAGGAGGATATTGTGTTCTTCGACGAACGCAAAGCATGGTTATGCTTCGCTATCCCCGTTTCCGTTTTCGCCCCAGCCAAGCAGATGCTATGCATGTGGATCTATGGGTAAAAGATCAAAATCTTTTGTCGGATGCCGGTACCTACAGTTACAATACAGATGCAAGATGGTTAAAATATTTTCCGGGCACTCAAAGCCATAATACCGTGCAGTTTGATGACAGAGATCAGATGCCTAGATTGGGGCGTTTTTTGTTTGGACAATGGCTTAAAACACAATTCTTTTCAGGTGTACTGAAATCTGAACGAGGTGAAAAAGTAACTGCCTCATATCGAGATTACGCCGGAGCTAGTCACTCGAGAAGCGTTGTGCTTGGTAAAAATTCATTACATGTAACTGACCAATTGGACGGGTTTAAGAAAAAAGCTGTGTTGCGCTGGCGTCTACAAATGGATGAATGGCACTTGTTAGACAATGAGCTGCGAAACAAGAGAAATACTATGCGATTGAATTTTCGCAGCAATGAAACCTTGAAAAAGGTTTCTCTTGGTAGTGGGTGGCGGTCTTTGTATTACCAAGATAAGGAAAAAACACCGGTGCTAGAAATAGAAATTAGTAAGCCATCAACAATAGTTACTGAATTTCATTGGTTGCCATGAAAGTTTTGTATTTTCATCAGCATTTTTCAACTCCATCAGGTGCGGCGGGTATTCGCTCTTACGCAATGGCTTTACGTCTGATTTCCCGCGGCCATCAAGTAACAATGGTCTGTGGAAGTTATAAGGGTGGAGAAACAGGCCTTGCCAAACCTTTCATGAAAGGAGTGCGACGAGGCATTGTTGATGGAATTGACGTCATTGAATTTGACCTTTCTTACTCAAATAAGGATGGTTTTGTTAGGCGTACAACGACCTTTGTTAAATTTGCGTTGCGTAGTATAGGTGTAGCATTTAGAGAAAAATATGATCTAGTATTCGCAACCACTACGCCTTTAACTGCTGGCATCCCCGGTATTCTTGCGCGTTGGTTTAGGTCTAAACCATTTGTTTTTGAAGTTCGTGATCTTTGGCCCGAGTTGCCTAGAGCTATGGGTATTATCCGCAATCCTATTGTATTGGGTTTGATGTCAGTTTTGGAATTCGCGAGTTATCGTTCTTCACATCGTTGTATCGGTTTGTCGCCGGGAATTGTTAAAGGAATACTGCGTTTGGGAGTCCCAACGAATCGCGTCGAATTGATCCCAAATGGCTGCGATCTCTCCATCTTTTCTGAAGCAAAAGTCCCATGGCGGCCTAGTGAAGTTGATGATAATGATTTGATGGCGGTATTTGCGGGCACCCATGGTGTTGCCAATGGTTTAGATGCTGTGCTTGATGCTGCTTTTGAATTACAAGTTAGGAAGCGTCAAGACATAAAAATAGTATTAATTGGACAAGGAAAACTAAAAGATTTTCTAAAAAAAAGAGCGATGAATCTCCAACTGACCAATGTCGTCTTTTATGATCCTATCAACAAAAAACGCTTAGCGGGTCTTTTGGCAGGTGCAGATTTAGGCCTGCAAGTATTAAGCAATATCCCAGCATTTTATTTCGGTACATCACCAAATAAATTCTTTGATTATATAGCTGCAGGATTACCAGTTTTGAATAACTACCCAGGTTGGTTGGCTGATATTATCGTCAAAAATAACTGTGGTTTTTCTGTTCCACCGGATAGTCCAAGTGCATTCGCTGATGCACTTGAGTTGGCTGCTGATGATCGGGATGCTTTAGAGGGTATGAGCCGCAACTCTTCACAGTTAGCGAAGAACGAATTCGATTGGAACCTTTTGGGAGATCAATTCGTATCTTGGCTTGAAAAGACAGAGCAAAAATGAAACGACTCTTTGACATTGTAATATCAGGTCTTCTTTTGATTTGCCTTCTGCCAGTGATTTTTATAATCGTGATAGCGGTAGGTTATAATTTGGGTTCTCCAATTTTTTTTAAGCAGACACGGCCCGGAAAAAATGGTGAGCCTTTCACAATAATAAAATTTCGAACGTTGAAAAATGCGCTAAATTCTCAGGGTGTGTTGTTACTTGACTCGCAAAGGTTGACTCCTTTTGGAGCTTTTCTTAGGTCATCTAGTCTTGATGAGCTTCCGGAATTATTAAACGTTCTCAAAGGTGAAATGAGTTTAGTTGGGCCAAGGCCTTTATTAATGGAATATCTTCCTTTATACAGCAACCACCAAAAAAGGCGCCACTATGTTCGACCGGGGATAACAGGCTGGGCTCAAGTCAATGGTCGAAATGCTATTTCGTGGGAAGAAAAGTTCAATTTAGACGTTTGGTATGTTGAAAATCAATCATTTTGGCTTGATATGAAAATCCTCTGGTTGACGATCAAGAAAGTTTTAGCTCGCCAAGATGTAAATAAACCTGGATGTGCTACTACTGAAAATTTCAAAGGTAATGACTAAGCAATGATCAATTTGCTTTTTACAGGGCACAAACAAGTTACTTGCGACTGTTTGGATTGCCTCAAAAAAATTCAGAGTTTAGTGTTGTCGGTATTCCTACTAGCACTCACAATGAATAATATCAAAGTTACAGACCTTTAAGCATACTTAACGCAGTTTAATCATTCTGCGATTTGGTCAAAGGGTTTTTCTTTCACTCTATGCGCAATGATTGTTTCATAGAGAAAGAATTGGTATTCTAATTGTAAAGGTACATTTATTTGGTTTCCACCTTATGTTGGTTCTTACATTAAGATATAGAAATATAAGGACGAAAATATACATTGATTTCAAGTGAAATCTTGCAAGGTTTAGCCCCAGCTAAAACAAGCTCATTATTCTCAAAGCCAAGAAACACATATGATTGATTCATTTTTTTCTCCATGGCCTTCATATACTGAAGAAGAAGCCCAAGCCGTTCAAAACGTTATATTATCCAACAAAGTTAATTACTGGGCTGGATCTAAATGCCGCGAGTTTGAGAAAGAATTCGCTAAATATTCTGAAACAGAATATGCAATTGCGTTAGCCAATGGGACAGTTGCGCTAGATATCGGGTTCAAAGCTTTAGAAGTGGGAGTAGGTGATGAGGTCATTGTTACTTCAAGGACTTTTTTAGCTTCAGTCTCATCTATTGTAAATTCAGGAGCTAAACCAGTTTTCGCTGACGTTGATCTAGATACTCAAAATATTTCAGTCAACTCCATTGAGGCAGTTTTAACCGATAAAACAAAAGCGATTTTATGTGTTCACTTGGCAGGTTGGCCTTGCGACATGGACCCCATAATGCGGTTTGCTAATGAGAAGGGGCTATATGTCATTGAAGATTGTGCTCAAGCACATGGCGCTAAATACAAAGGCCGTTCTCTTGGGTCCATTGGCCACATAGGCGCTTGGTCATTCTGTCAAGATAAGATAATGACCACTGGTGGAGAGGGCGGTATGGTTACCACGAATGACCGAGAGCTGTGGTCAAAAATGTGGTCATTTAAAGATCATGGTAAGAGCTGGGAATCGGTTTATGAGAAAGAGCATCCGCCAGGTTTTCGATGGTTACATGACTCATTTGGCACTAACTGGCGCATGACAGAAATGCAGGCAGCTATTGGTCAGATTCAATTAACACGTATCGATGATTGGTGCTCTAAGCGACTCGCTAATGCTAACGCCATTTGGAATACCGCTAAAAATTTGAATGGCTTGCGTGTGCCTAATTTGAGTTGTGGTGATTGTAATAGTAAGTGTGATCAGATTACTGGTTGTACTCATGCTGCATATAAATGCTACGTATTCGTTGAAGGAACTGAGACTGATCGCGATGCGATTATGGCGTCCATTAATAAACAGGAAGTGCCCTGTTTCTCGGGATCATGCTCTGAGGTTTATTTGGAAAGAGCTTTTGATAACACCGGTTTTAGACCTAGAAAAAGATTACCTAATGCAAAGCTGCTTGGTGAGACGAGTTTAATGTTTCTCTGTCATCCAACATTGACTGAGGATGAGATACAAAAAACGTGTGATGTGATGACTTCAGTAGTTACAAATTACTTCTCCTAACTCAGGCTTCACCCGCGTGTAGCCAATCGCTTGAGGCTAAGTTACTCCAATATCTTTAACGGTCTCCTCTGACTTCCATCCACCGCGCAGCATGATCCTCTCAAGCGGCACACCTTCGTCTAGGATATCAACCGCGGCATCGACTCTAAACGAATGACTCGATAGCTCGCAAATGTTTTGCACCGCAAAACTTCTTCTTTAGATCCGGTAAATGTACTCATGGTGATATTTTTTCTAGATTTATGTGAACCTAATTTCTAAGTTGTCAAAAATTTCCTGAACAATTTTTTCCACACTATTGTTTGCTGGGAAAACCACAAGTTCAGGTGAAACTGGGCGCTCATAAGGGCTATCAATGCCAGTAAAATTCGGCAAGTTACCTGCACGGGCCTTTTTGTAAAGGCCTTTGGAATCTCGTTGCTCGGCTAGTTCAAGGGGAGTATTTACAAAAACTTCAAAAAATTCTCCCGTTTCAAACAAATCCCTCGCCATTCCGCGTTCGCTCCGAAAAGGCGAAATGAAAGCTGTTATTACCACAATACCCGCGTCAACCATGAGTTTAGCAACTTCTGCCACTCTTCTTATGTTCTCAATTCGATCGGAATCTGTAAAGCCGAGGTCTTGGCACAAACCGTGTCTAACATTATCGCCGTCTAAGACGTAGGTTCTTATACCCTTCTGGTATAGTGCCTTCTCCAAAGCGTTCGCTATGGTCGATTTTCCGGATCCTGAGATTCCAGTTAACCATATAACTTTGCTGTCATGGCCGCAAAGTTCCTGGCGAGCAAGTTTATCTATATCCAAACTTTGCTTGTGAATATTACTAGCACGTCGCAATGCAAAATTAATCATCCCCGCAGCAGCAGTCTGATTGGTAATTTTATCAACTAAAAGAAAGCTACCTAATCCAGGAACCGTGTTGAAAGGTTCAAAAGGGATAGGTTTGTTAGTCTGAAGTGTGACTACCGCGCAGTCGTTAAGGCTAAGTTTGTTAGATGGAAGTTTATTACCAGTATTTACATCTATTGCGTGTTTGATTTTTGTGATTCTGGCATTCAAAGAAGATACGGCAATTTTTATTGTGAATTCTCGTCCGGCATACCCGGGCTCATTGTCCATCCAGAATATTTTGGCTTCAAATTGGTCTGCTACCTCGCAAGGTTCACTTTCTGAAACGATTACGTCACCCCGAGAAACATCCACTTCTCGATCCAGTTGTACAGTAATTGCCTTGCCTACTTCTGCATGGCTTAGGTCTTGATCAAATAAGATAATTTTTTTTACGGTGGCAGTTTCTCCGGACGGCAGTATTTTAATAGCCTGGCCTTTACTGATGGTTCCATTGGCAACCGTGCCAGAAAAACCCCTGAAATCTTGGTTGGGACGATTAACCCACTGAACCGGAAATCTCATCGGGTAACTTTTCACACTGTCGCGGACATCTACTGTATCGAGATAACCAAGTAAGGTGGGACCGTTATACCAAATCGTTTCAGATGATCTCGCTACCACATTGTCACCTCTGAGGGCAGAGATTGGTATTGGCCTTACTTCCTCAAAAGTTAGAGCTTTGGCAAACTCATTGAATGCCTCTACGATATTTTGATAGACCGTCTTATTGTATTCAACGAGATCAATCTTATTCACCGCTAAGACAACCTTCTTAATGCCCAAGGATGAGCAAATAATTGAGTGACGGCGGGCTTGTTCCAACATTCCGTGACGCGCGTCAACAAGAATGACTGCAATGTCCACTGTCGACGCACCAGTAGCCATGTTTCGGGTGTATTGCTCATGACCAGGCGAGTCTGCAATGATAAATTTACGCTGGTCTGTCGAAAAAAAGCGATAGGCCACATCAATAGTAATGCCCTGCTCGCGCTCTGCTGCGAGGCCATCTACGAGAAGTGCAAAATCAATTTCACTGCCCTGAGTGCCATATTTTTTGGAGTCATCTCTAAGCACATTTAGTTGGTCCTCCACAATACTACCAGCTTCAAACAACAATCGGCCTACAAGTGTGCTTTTCCCATCGTCTACGCTTCCACACGTAATAAATTTCAACGTGTCTAAATTTGCCTGTTTTTCCAAAAAATTGTTTATCAAATTTTTTGGGGAAGTGTCTGGTGTCATCAAAAATAGCCCTCTTGTTTTTTCTTTTCCATGGAACTAAAGCTATCATTATCTATCGTTCGCCCCTGACGTTCACTGTCTCGCGCATTCAACAACTCAAGCAAAATGAGTTCGAGGCTGTCAGCATCCGATTCTATTGCAGCTGTTAGAGGATAACAGCCAAGGGAGCGAAAGCGAACTCGCTTTATTTCTACATTCTCACCAGATAGCAATTGCAGCCGGTCATCATCTAACATGATGTAGATGCCCTCACGATCTACGACTGGCCGTTCCGCTGCAAAATAGAGTGGAATGATTGGAATTTGTTCCCTATAAATATATTGCCAAATATCCATCTCAGTCCAATTTGATAGCGGGAATGACCGGATGCTCTCCCCCTTTTTTTTGTCTAGGTTGGAAAGGCGCCAAAGCTCTGGTCGTTGATTTTTTGGGTCCCACTGATGCGTGCTTGTTCGAAACGAAAACATGCGCTCCTTTGCACGGGACTTCTCTTCGTCTCGCCTCGCCCCACCTATCGCAATATCAAATTTATGCTCATCTAATGCCTGCTTAAGTGCTTCTGTCTTCATGATGTCTGTGTGTAGCGCAGAGCCGTGGTCAATTGGATTAATGTTTTTCGTAGCTCCATCTGGATTTATATGAATGATCAAATCCATGCCACTTGTCTTAACCATATGGTCTCGAAAGTCATACATTGCCTGAAACTTCCAACGCGTGTCGATGTGAAGCAACGGGAAAGGTGGCGCGCTGGGAAAGAAGGCTTTTTTTGC
>MDSZ01098610.1_pt1 | contig 10222 bp, 9 predicted proteins | sample 811201 | NCBI WGS metagenome assembly MDSZ01 (sample SAMN05326647, study PRJNA326480) | marine metagenome | isolation source: seawater | place: Indian Ocean: North | collected 2010 | reverse complement strand
TGCCCCTATTTTTATAAGTTTATTTGATTATTACATCATCCCGTCCATGCCGCCCATTCCAGGAGGCATTCCGCCTGGCATTCCACCTCCAGCATTTTCTTCAGGAATATCTGAAACCATAGCCTCAGTGGTTATCATCAGTCCGGCTACAGAACCTGCAGCTTGAAGAGCGGTTCTTGTAACTTTAGCAGGATCAAGGATACCCATCTTAATCATATCGCCATACTCAGATGTCGCAGCGTTAAAGCCATGATTTCCTTTTTCAGATTTAATTTTATCAACAACAACGGAAGCTTCTTCTCCAGCATTGAGAACTATTTGTCTAATTGGAGCCTCCATAGCTTTTAGAGCAATTGCAATTCCTATATTTTGATCCTCATTATCGCCCTTTAGACCTTCAGAAGATTGTAAGGCTCTTATCAAGGCTACTCCACCTCCAGGCACAACTCCTTCTTCAACGGCTGCTCTAGTTGAATGCAGAGCATCTTCAACTCTTGCTTTCTTCTCTTTCATCTCAATTTCTGAACCAGCGCCAACTTTAATCACTGCAACTCCTCCTGCTAACTTAGCAACTCTTTCCTGGAGTTTTTCTCTATCGTAATCTGAGGAGGTTTCTTCAATTTGAGCTCTAATTTGGTTTACTCGACCTGAGATATTATCTTGAGAACCTGCACCATCTATTACAGTAGTATTTTCTTTAGATAAAACTACTTTTTTTGCCGTTCCAAGAGACTCTAAAGTAGCGCCTTCTAAACTTAATCCGACTTCTTCAGATATTACTGTTCCTCCAGTCAATATAGCGATATCTTCCAACATAGCCTTCCTTCTATCTCCAAAACCGGGAGCTTTACAAGCAGACACTTTAACTACGCCTCTCATATTGTTAACAACTAAAGTTGCGAGAGCTTCACCCTCTACATCTTCAGCGATAATAAGAAGAGATTTTCCAGCCTTAGCCACAGCTTCAAGCAGTGGTAATAATTCTCTTATGTTGGATATCTTTTTGTCATGCAAAAGAATCATGGGATCTTCTAATTCAGTAATCATCTTATCTTGGTTGTTAATGAAGTATGGCGAGAGATATCCTCTATCAAACTGCATTCCTTCTACAACCTCTAATTCATTTTCGATGCCGCTAGCTTCTTCAACAGTAATAACACCTTCTTTTCCAACTTTTTCCATTGCTTCGGCAATAATGTCTCCAACCTCGCCGTCACTATTCGCAGAGATAGTACCTACTTGAGCAATAGCAGTACTATCAGCACATGGCTCAGACATACTTTGAATGCTTTCAACAGCTTTTGTAACTGCTTTATCTATACCTCTTTTAAGATCCATCGGATTAAAACCTGCTGCTACAGATTTTAAGCCCTCATTGACAATGGCTTGAGCCAAAACAGTAGCAGTAGTTGTGCCATCACCTGCTGCATCTGAAGTTTGAGAGGCAACTTCTTTAACCATTTGGGCCCCCATATTTTCAAATTTATCTTGAAGCTCTACTTCTTTAGCAACAGAAACACCATCTTTTGTAACAGTTGGAGCTCCAAAAGATTTATCTAAAACTACGTTTCTTCCTTTAGGGCCTAATGTTACTTTTACCGCATCAGCAAGTACATTCACTCCATCGAGCATCAACTGCCTAGCTGCATCACTAAATTTTACGTCTTTTGCCATTATTTACCTCGTACTTATAAAAATATGTAATTGTTTTACTTCGAAACTGTTCCTAGAAGGTCGCTCTCACTGAGAATTAGCAGTTCTTCGCCATCTACCTTTATTGTGTTGCTTCCAGCATACTGACCAAAAACAACCGTATCTCCAACATTTACTGGAACTTCGACTTTTTCTCCTGAATCAAGAACTCTGCCAGGTCCTGTAGCTAACACTTCACCTTGAGAGGGTTTTTCAGCTGCAGATCCAGGCAAAACAATGCCTCCTGCAGTAGTTTCTTCCTCTTCACTTCTTCTGACAAGAAGTTTGTCTCCTAGTGGATTAAATTTCATATTAGCACTCCTTAAAAATTACTAAACAATTGTGAGAAGCGCATTCTATTAAACGAACGCTTAATTCTCAACATTTATTTATGTTCTAAATGGTTTTTTTCAAGGAAAAAAATAAAAAAAAGACAATTTAAATAAAATATTTTAAACAAAGCTTCATCATTCAAATCCTAGTGCTTTTCTTCTTTGATGCGCCATAATCGAGAAAATAATTGCTGGAATTCCTAATAAAGCACAAATTATAAAGAATTCATGAAATCCCATGCTATCAACAATTATTCCTGAGCCTCCAGAAATGATTCTTGGAGGTACCGACACCATCGCTACTAAAAATGCAAACTGTGTTGCAGTAAAGCTTTTTGAGACTATCGTGCCAAGAATAGTAACTCCCATTACATTCACAAATCCTTGGGTAAAGTTATCCAAAGTAATAGTTACGATTAGGAAATTTACATCGTGACCAATCATATTTAGATAAATAAAAGGAAGATTGGTTAAGGGAGTTAGTATTGCTCCTGCAACTAAATTTTTTGAAAGACCATAGCGATATACTGAGGCACCAGCAAAAAGACCGCCTAAAATAGTCATGATAAGTCCATAAAAATTTGTTATTTCGGCGACTTCAATTTTTGTAAATCCTGTTTCTCTGTAGAAGGGCATTGCCATTGGCCCTAAAAACATGTCACTAAGACGATAGGTGAAAATCAGAAGTAGTAAAAGAAGTAAATGATTTTTATATCTCAAATATAAGTCTTTTAATGGAGCTAGAAAAGAGTCTTCAAACCAAGCAAGAGGCTCATTGAAAAAATCCTTGGGAGGTCTAATCTCTCTTTTTGGCTCTTTTATAAGGATTAAAAAAATAAAAGAGAGAAAAATTACAATAATACCAATCATTTGGTAAGCAAAACTCCATCCGTATAGCTCTGCCAAATAAAAAGTTGCTACGCCGGAAAGTAAGATAGCTCCAATTCTCCATCCAATTACAAAAACTGCTGACGCCTCGCCTAGCTCGCGTTTTTCAACTAGTTCTATTCTTAATGCATCGGCACAAATGTCTTGAGTAGCAGAAAAAAATCCAACTGCAAGAATAAGATAAACGAAAAAATTTAAACTTTCTTTAGGCTCAACTAAGCTAATTGATAGAATGATTAATCCAGTTACAAACTGTGAAAAAAACAACCATGATTTTCTTTGTCCAAGAATATGTATTCCTGGAATTTTTAAACGATCTACTAAAGGGGCCCAAAATACTTTTAGAGAATAGATTAAAAAAACTAAAGAAAGCAGGCCAATTGTAGACTTTTCAATGCCTTCTTCTGATAACCAATAATTCAGGGGATCCATCAAGACCCCATATGGCACTCCAGAAATAAAACCTAAACACAAAATTACTAAAATCTGAGGGCTTAGATAATTCCTCAAGGAGTCTAAGAAGGTCATTTTTAATCTCTAAAATTTTGAAATTGCAGAGGTATATCAAAATTTTGTTCTTTTATTAGTGTTATTGCAGCTTGAAGATCATCCCTTTTCTTTCCCGAGACTCTTACAGAGTCTCCTTGAATAGAACTTTGAACTTTCATCTTTTTTGATTTTATAAGTGCATTAATTTCTTTTCCTATTTCGCTAGAAATACCTTGCACTAGTTCTATATTTACTGAAGCAGAATTATTTGCTTCATGAGTCTCGCCTATTTTTAGACTTTTCAAATCAATTTTACGTTTGCTCAAATTTTCCTTGAGAATTGGAATAATTTGATCTATCTGAAAAGACTCATTAGCTGAGATCTTAATTTCAGTCTCTTGCAAAGATACATTTGCATTTGCATCTTTAAGATCATATCTATTTGTAATCACTCTATTCGTCTGATCGATTGCGTTGGACAACTCATGGTTGTCAATTTTGGATTCAATGTCAAAAGAAGGCATTACTCTATATTATCTTATCTTTGACCAATCAAAAAAGGGTCCAGGGTCAGTCTTTCGACCTGCTGCAATTTCAGAATGGCCTACGATATTTTCTTTTTTTATCCCTGGGAAAGAATTGCATAAAATTTCTATAAGTCCTTCTAAAGAAATATATTGGTTATCTTCAAAAGGTGTATTATCACTTCCGATAAGTTCAATTCCTAAAGAGAAGTCATTACAGTTTTCTTGATCATTGAAAGAAGAAATCCCTGCATGCCATGCCCTGTCATATACAGATACAAATTGGTAAATTTTTCCAGAACGATCAATTAGAAAGTGACTAGATACTTTTAAAGCTTTAATCTCTTGAAAAAATTCATGCGACTCGAAATCAAGTTCGTTCTTAAAGAATTTTTTGACATTATCAGGTTCAAAATTTTCTGGAGGCAAGCTTATGTTGTGAATCACAATTAGTTTTATCTCAGAATTTTTTGGTCGTTGGTCAAAATTTGGAGATATATGTTTTTCCGCATTAGTAAGCCAACCTTCTTTATTAATCATTTCCCATTTTTTCAGCTAATATTTCGCCAGTAGCTGCCCCCAAGGTCCACCCCAAATGACCGTGTCCTGTATTGTAAAATATTCCTTTAACCTTACTTTCAAATATTAAAGGCATCATGTCAGGCGTCATTGGTCTTAAACCAGCCCAAGGTGTATAGTTTTCTGTGCTTACTGAAGGAAAATATTCTCTAACCCAATTAAGCAAAGGACGAATTCTATCTTGCCTAATATCTTTATTCTTTCCAGCCAATTCAGCAGTTCCTGCAACCCTAAGTCTATTGCCAAGCCTGCTTGAAACAATTTTTACAGGATCGTCTAATAAAGATACTTGAGGGGCGGCTTGTTGAGAAATCATATCGTCTAGATAAATAGTCACGCTGTAACCTTTAACAGGATAAACTCTCATACTGTCACCTAATATATCTGCAAATTTTTGAGTCTCAACGCCAGCACAAACAGCAACTTGATCAAAAATGTATCCTTTTGAATCGGCTTGATCTGTAGCAGAAAGAATTACTTTATCTCTATCTTTGTAGATTGTTTCTATTTCAGTATTAAAAAAAGTTTCCACACCATATTTTTCTTCTAAAATTTTAATCATGTTGGTACAGAATTTATGAATATCGCCACTCGCATCCGATTTTGTATAAATTCCTCCGACTATTTTCTTTTCATTGCTTGCAGATTTAAATGCAGGTTCTAAATCTTCAATTTCATCCAAGGATAAAGCCTCCCATTCCATACCTTCTTGATCTAACCAGGAAGCCTTATCTGCTGCGGAACTGAATTCTTTCTCATCATTGTAAAAATGAAGAATGCCTTTTTTTAAAAGATCAAACTTTATGCCCTCGAAGTCAGCGATTTTGAAATATATCTCTCTTGCTCTTTTAGCTAATTCAATTGTTTGCTGAGTGTTAGATTTATGCTTACCATTAAATGTAGCAAGAAGAAAACCAATCATCCATTTATACTTTTGAATACTGGGCGAAGGATTGAAAAGTAATGGAGCGTCTTTCTTAAACATCCACTTTATTCCGTTGAGTATATTTTTTGTGGTATTCCAGGTTTCTGAATTACTGGCACTTAATTGGCCTCCATTAGCGTAACTAGTCGCCATTGCAGGATATCTTCTAGAGTCGATCAAAGTAACTTTGTGACCTTTTTTAGCAAGAGCATATGCAGTTGTGATGCCTGCAATTCCTGCTCCAATTATTGCAATGTCACTTTTCATCTAAGTTCTTTCGGTAATTTGAAGGATATATTTTCTTTAAGCCCTTGTATTTCTTCAACTATAGAAAAACCAAAACCTTTGCAGTAAGAAATTATTTCTTTAACAAGTTCTTCTGGAGCTGAAGCTCCTGACGTAATTCCTAATTTACTAATACTTTTTAAAGAGTCTTCAGAAAGTTGCGAAACATGATCTACCAGACAAGACTCAGTACCCATAAGCTCTGCTAGTTCCTTTAATCTGTTGGAATTTGAACTATTTTCAGAGCCAACCACAATTATAAAATCTGTTTCCAGAGCAAGTTGCTTTACAGCATCTTGTCTGTTTTGTGTCGCGTAACAAATATCGTCTGCATTAGGTGATTTAATTTCAGGAAATCTTTTCTTAAGAATTTCAATTATTTGTTTTGTATCATCAACTGAGAGAGTTGTTTGAGTAACTAAAGCTAAATTAGAAGGCTGAGAAATGTTTATATTTTGAGCATCATTTTCGTCTTCAACAAGGTATATTTTTCCAGAACTTTCATTCGGAAATCTACCAAGAGTGCCCTCAACTTCAGGATGATTTTTATGTCCTATCATTATAACGTCTCTGCCTTGTTGGGCATATTTAATAACTTCCATATGAACCTTAGTTACAAGAGGGCAAGTGGCGTCAAAAAAATTTAAATTATATTTTTTAGCTTGAGTTTCTACTTTTTCAGATACCCCGTGAGCTGAAAATATTGTTACAGATCCCTCTGGAACCTCATCTAGATTGTCAACAAATCTTGCGCCGCGTATTTTTAAATCCTGAACGACTTTCCTGTTATGGACAACTTCATGTCTTACGTAAACTGGCGGTCCAAATTTATCCAAGGCAATATTTACGATGTCAATTGCTCTATCAACTCCGGCACAAAAGCCCCTAGGATTAGCTAGCTTAATGGTTTTACTTTGCATCAGATTTATGCACAAAAAAGGAATCTATCAATAAAAAAATTATACCTATTGTCACGAGACAGTCAGCTAAATTAAACACATAGGGATTAAATGTTATATCAATAAAATCTACAACATAGCCTCTAACAATTCTATCTAAAAGATTTCCCAATCCTCCAGCAAGAATAAGGCTCCAATATACTCTCTCTTTAAAAAGAATTTCTTTAAATACAAGGTTAGTAAAAATTGCTAAAAAAAGATAAAAACATATTGAAGAAACTAAAAATGAAAATATAAATCTTAAGTTTAGAGAGGCATCATTAAATAAATTAAAAGCGCCACCAAAATTTTTAATGAACGTAAAATTTAAGAAAGAAAATATTTGTATGGACTCATATAAATTAAAGTTTTCTTCAATTAAGTATTTTGAAAATTGGTCAAAAAACACCAAAAATATAATTAATGCAAACAAAAGGTACGATTTTTGGGTTTTAAAAAAACTTTCTTTTCTCACCCTCGCCCTCGACATTTTCTATGCACCTAGGACATAGATTTGAGTCTAAAATCTTTTTGAGATTTCCTGTATGGTGCCAACAACGATCACATTTATCTTTTTCAGAGGGTTTTACTTCAATAAAAACTCTAGTTTGCTCATCGTCATCGGTTACTTCTAAAGTAACATCTGAAACAATCAAAAGAAATTTCAACTCATCAATAGAAGGGCTTAGTCTTAAAAAAGTTTCAGAATTACAAAAAATTTTTACTTCAGCATCTAGTGAAGATCCAATAATTCCATCATTTCTTTTTTCTTCCAAAAGCTTGTTTGCTTCAATCTTTATTTCACCCAACTTTTTCCATGCTTCTTCATCTAAAGATAGGGATATATCTTGTGTTGAAGTTGAAAAGCTTTCTAAAAAAACTGATTTTTTGTCTTTATAAAATTCTCTGAAAGCTTCTTCGGCAGTAAAACTTAAAATTGGTGCAATCCACAACAATAATTTATCTAATAGATTTTTTATAGTTGCTTGTGCTGAAATTCTTGCGATGCCAGATTTTTTTGAGGTATAAAGCCTGTCTTTAAGAATATCTAAATAAAAACTACCCAATTCATTAGTACAAAAATTCAGAATTTTTTGATAAACCAAATGAAACTCATAATTTGAATAATCTTCAAGAATTTCATTTTGAAGTTTTTCCGCTTCCTTTAAGATCCATAGATCTATTTCCACTCTAGAGTCTAAACTGACTTCTTTATGAGGATCAAAATCATATAAGTTAGATAACAAAAATCTAATAGTATTTCTAATTCTTCTGTAAGAGTCTGCAGTTCTATCGAGGATTTCATCTGAAAAATAAATTTCATTTCTAAAATCTGACGAAGCTACCCATGCTCTGAGGATATCAGCTCCCTTCTTATTCCAAACCGATTGAGGTGAGACAGTATTACCCAAAGATTTTGATTGTTTTTTTCCTTCGCCATCAACTACAAATCCATGTGTAAGCGCTGATCTATAAGGTGCCTCACTGTTCATTGCCATTCCAGTAAGCAAAGAAGACTGAAACCATCCCCTATGTTGATCGGAACCTTCTAAATAAAGATCAGCGGGATAAGATAAATTGTCTCTTTTTTCTAAAACGCAATGATGAGTTACACCAGAGTCAAACCAAACATCTAAGATGTCAGAAGATTTTTCATACACTTCATAATCATCAATTAAAGAGCTTGGCTCCATGTCATACCAGGCCTGAATACCTATTTTTTCTACTTCTTGAGCAACTTTTTCAATGATTTCAAGAGTTTTAGGATGGAGTTCTCCAGATTCTTTATTGGTAAACAGAGGTAATGGCACTCCCCAAGAACGTTGTCTTGAAATACACCAATCAGGTCTATCTTGCATCATTCCTTCAATTCTTGATTTTCCCCATTCAGGAAGCCAATTTATTTCATTTATTTTTTCTTCAGAATTTTGTAATAGTAAGTTTTTATCCATAGAAATAAACCACTGAGGTGTTGCTCTAAAGAAAACAGGAATTTTATGGCGCCAACAATTTGGAAAACTATGTCTATAAGTGTTTTTGCTTAAGAGTAAAGATTTGTCGGTTAATAATTCAATAATTTTGTTATTTGCATCTTCTAAATTCAATCCGCCAACAAACTCTTGGCTTTTGATAAATTCTCCTTTTTCATCAACTGGACTACGAAAATCTAAATCCTTACCTAAGCAAGCATGATAATCATCCATGCCGTGAGCAGGAGCAGTATGAACGAGACCTGTTCCCATTTCATCGGTTACGTGTGTTCCAGAAATGAATAAAGATTTTCTATCTAAAAAAGGATGGTCTGCTTCCAATTCATTTAATGCACTTCCGGATAACTTACCTAAAATATTATGTGAAACAATATCTATTCTTTCTAAAGTTTTTTCTTTTAAAGCAGATGCAACCAATACAGCTATTGTTTTATTTTCATTCTCAAATTCAATTAATTCGTATTCAAACTCAGGATTAAAAGAAATTGCTTGGTTGCTTGGAATTGTCCATGGCGTGGTGGTCCAAGATGCAGCAAAAGTTGGTGTATTTATTTCTAATGAAAGTAATTTTTCAAGAACTTCCTTTTGCATTGGAAAAAGAAAATCTATCGCTTTAGATTCTTTGTCGTAATATTCAACTTCAGCTTCAGCAAGAGCAGACTTGCATTCAGAACACCAGTAGACGGGTTTTTCTCCTCTTACTAAATGATTGGCCTCAATTATTTTTCCAAGCGCTCTGATGGTGTTTGCCTCATAATCAAAAGACATGGTTTTGTAAGGATTTTTCCAATCGGCTTGAATTCCAAGTCTCTTAAAATCATTTCTTTGTATGGAAATTTGTTGGTTTGCATATTCTCGACACTCTTCTCTAAATTTATCGGCAGGAACTTCTACATTTACTTTTCCAATCTTTTTTTCAACATTCAATTCAATTGGAAGTCCATGACAATCCCAGCCTGGAACATATGGTGAGTTAAAACCTTGAAGTTGTTTAAATTTAATAATGATATCTTTTAGAACCTTATTGTTAGTTGTTCCAAGATGAATGGGGCCATTTGCATAAGGCGGACCATCATGTAACAAAAAATTAGGACCATCTATGTTTTTACTTTGCATCAAGTCATAAAGGTTTATTTCTTCCCAATACTTAATCATCTCTGGCTCTTTCTGAGCCAAATTAGCTTTCATAGAAAATCCGGTTTTAGGCAGATTTAAAGTATCTTTAATTTTTTTCATTAAGTAATTGTTCTTTAGCGGTATTTACGTCTTTTGCAATTTGTTTTGTTAGATCATCGAGGCTATCAAACTTTATTTCATCTCTAATTTTTTTTACAAATTCTACTTTTATACGTTTTCCATATATTTCTTTTTTAAAATCAAAAATATTTACTTCTAGTACTGGAGAGGTGCCTCCAACCGTTGGTCTAATTCCAATATTTGCAATACCATTGAATTCTGACATATCTAATGAAATCTTTACAGAGAACACTCCTTTTATTGGTAAATTATTTTTTGGAAGCCATATATTTGCAGTTGGAAAACCTATTGATCTGCCCAGTCTATTTCCATGAACAACTTT
>MDSZ01014746.1_pt1 | contig 10222 bp, 8 predicted proteins | sample 811201 | NCBI WGS metagenome assembly MDSZ01 (sample SAMN05326647, study PRJNA326480) | marine metagenome | isolation source: seawater | place: Indian Ocean: North | collected 2010 | reverse complement strand
CTCTTCCTTCTCTTTCTCTCTTACTCCCGTCTGCAGTTGTTTGTAAGTCAGTCCGAGTTGGTCTATTAAATATACGCCTTTAGGAAATAGTGTCAACACTTTTTTTAAAAAAAAATATTAATATTTGTTAATAATTTATTCCTTCCATTCATTTTCATAAAAATCAGCTAACACTTTAAAGGCTTCTTTTTTGTTTCCGTTCTCATCAATTAAACCTTTCCTGTTATAAAAATCTTGAATGCCTGCTAAAGGCCTAAGCATTGCTCTAAAATCTTTAAGAACCCAAGGGGTAACTCCCTGAATTTGAGGATTACTAGAAATCATATTTAACTGGTGCTCGTATAATTTAGCTTGATATCCCTCAGACCAAATTTTATTTGTTTTATTGCCATATTTTGCACCTGCACCAAACTCAGAGATATGAATTGGTTTATTAAATGAAGATCTGATTTTGATCCCGGGCATAATTTCAAACATTAACTTACGTAATGTTCCTTCAGAAATCATCATTTGATCTGTAAAAAATGTTACATAATACCAGCCAAAATACTCGTTATAAGAAATCAAGTCGACTATTTCACCAAGAGGATCATCAATTGAGATAGAAAAATTAATTTCTGTATTAATTGGAACATTTCCTTGAGATAAAATTGATTGAAAAATTATCTTTTCTTTATGCTCAACCCATTCAGAATGAACTCCCTGTAACGCTAAAGCTATCACAAGTGATCTAAATTGCTCTTCACTTCCTGAGAGAAGAGCTGCTGTTGTTAATCGTGATTTATCATAGACTCTAATTTCATCGATCAAGGTATTTAAAAATTTCATTCTAGAAGAAGACAAAGGAGTTTCATTTCCTACAGACCACACAACAACAGATGCCCTATTCTGGTCCCTTTGAACCAATCTTGTAATTTGGTTTTTTGCTATATTAAGAGTTGTAGAATTAGCCCAGTCAATATTCCAATACACTGGAACCTCTTCCCAAAGCATTAGACCCATTTGATCAGCTACCTTTGCTAGATGACGGGTATAAGGATAATGTGCAGCTCTAACAAAATTAATATTCAGATCTTTGGCTATTGTAAGTAATTCTATGAAATGTTCTTTTGAGAAAGCAGGCCCGGGGATTCCAATGGGCTCAGAGTGCATAGCAATTCCCTTGAATTTGATCTCCGTATTATTCAAAAAAATTTTTTGGTCTTTCGTTTTAATTGATCTGAAACCTATTTCATCAACAATTGTTTCACTCTTAGTGGAAATGATTACTTTGTAAAGTTTAGGGTTTGAGGGTGACCAAAGCTGAGGAGATATATTTATCCTCTTCTCAATTCTACCTAAAGAATTGGTTTTGAAAGAATTTTTAAATTGAAGCTCTGGAATTTCAAGGGTAACTTTGTGGCCTTTTAATTTCTTATCCATTTGAAGCTGAAAAGTAGCCTGAGAAAAGTTATCTAAGTTAAGTTGCAAATATGCATTTCTAATAAATTCTTTTGGAGTCTCGACAATATATACATCGCCAACAATACCTCCCCATGGCCACCAATCTGTTTTTTGTGTCGGAATAGATGATTGATTTAAAGTATTATCAGTTTGTACCAATAATATATTTTCACCCTCTTTTAAAAACTTGGTTATTTCAAAATTAAATGGAACATACCCACCCTTAAACTCTCCTACAATAGACCCATTAATAAATATCTTTGATGTAAAATTGCTTCCCTCTATGTAGAGATGGCTTTTCAGACCATCTTTTGGTATGTATTTAAATTTTTTGTACAACCAAACTGGTCCCCTATAAAAAAATAGTTTTTCATTTGCGGCATTCCATGCACCAGGTATCTGAATTCTTTCTGCTGCTTCAAAGTTATATTCAATTAACTCCATGCCAGTTTTTTGTATTTTATTTTTTGGAAACCCTCCAAAAAATGATGACTCGGGCAAACCATTGTTCATGGGGTCAATAATGTAATGCCACTCACCATTGAGGGAAGTAATTACTCTTGAGTCTATCCATCCTATTAATCCATCTGGCTCAGGGTAAATTGGAGCTTCACGATCAAAAAAATCATCAGCATCGATTTTATCTTCGCTAGTCAGAGTTATTGAAAAAATGAAAAAAAAACTTAAAAAAGTTTTTGGAATATATGTTTGAATATATTTAATCAAGTCTTAAATTTTAATCTCATCTCATGAAGAATTGGTTCAGTATAACCGCTTGGTTGAACCCTTCCTTGAATAGCCAGGTTGCATGCAGCTTGAAAAGCTATTCCATCATATGATGGTGCCATGGCTTGATATTCTGGATCTCCAGAGTTTTGTTTATCAACGATATTAGCCATACGTTTCATAGTTTCAATCACCTGCTCTTTTGAACAAATCGAATGATGTAACCAATTTGCAATATGTTGACTTGAAATTCTACATGTTGCTCGATCCTCCATGAGGCCTATATTATTAATATCGGGAACTTTAGAGCATCCAACACCTTGATCTATCCATCTAACCACATAACCCAAAATGCCCTGAGCATTATTATCTAATTCTTTCTGAATATCTTCTGAAGATAAAGATTCTGGATTAACCATCACCGGGATTGTAAGAATGTCATCAATGCTTGCTTTTGTTCTTTTTGTCAATATATCCTGACGATCAGAAACCAAGATTTGGTGATAATGCATAGCATGAATAGTAGCGCCTGTAGGTGATGGAACCCATGCACAGTTTGCACCTGATTCAGGATGCATGGTTTTTGTTTTATACATATCAAGCATCTCATCTGGCATTGGCCACATGCCTTTACCAATTTGAGCCTTGCCTTTAAATCCTGTTTCAAGACCAGAATCTACATTCCAATCTTCGTACGCAAGGATCCATGGTTGCTGCTTCATGTCTGCCTTAGGAATCATAGGTCCAGCCTCCATGCTTGTATGAATCTCATCACCAGTTCTATCTAAGAATCCAGTATTAATAAAAATTACCCTATCCTTAGAAACTCTAATGCACTCCTTAAGATTTACCGTGGTCCGTCTCTCTTCATCCATGATCCCAACTTTCACAGTAAACTGACTTAAATTTAATGCTTTTTCAATTGCTGAAAATAAATCACAAGTAAATTGAACTTCATCAGGACCATGCATTTTGGGTTTTACAATATAAATGCTTCCTGATGGAGAATTTTTTACAGAACTATTACCTTTTAAATCATGTATTGCAATACAAATTGTAAACATGGCATCCAAGATTCCTTCCGGAACTTCGTTACCATCTTGATCAAGAATTGCAGGATTAGTCATTAAATGTCCTACATTTCTAACCAACATGAGACTGCGGCCAGGAAGCTGAAAATTAGAACCTTCAGGACTAATAAAATTTCTATCTGGATTTAAAGACCGCGTCATCTGACTGCCGCCTTTCATGAAAGTTTCCTCAAGATCTCCTTTCATCAAACCAAGCCAATTTCTATAAACTATGACTTTATCTTCCCCATCGACTGCAGCAACTGAATCTTCACAGTCTTGAATAGTGGTAATTGCAGACTCTAACAAAATATCCTTAATGCCAGCAGGATCAGTGGCCCCAACCGAGTGATCTGAGTCAATTTGGATTTCAATATGAAGATTATTATTTTTTAATAGTATGCTTGAAGGTTGTTCTGATAAACCCTGATAACCCTGAAACTGATCATTGTTCTTTAAACTAGTTACTTCTCCTTCTTCGAGACCAATTTGTAACCGCCCGTTCTTAATAGCAAAAGAATTGGCATCAAAAAAACTAGCATCATTCAGTGCAAAATTTTCATCTAAGAATTTTTTTGCAAATGAAATAACTTTATCTCCACGGACTGAGTTATATGCACCCGCTCTAGAAGCACCATCATCCTCAGAAATCATATCGGTACCATACAAAGCATCATATAAACTCCCCCATCTTGCATTGGCAGCATTCAAGGCAAATCTTGCATTCATTACTGGAACAACTAATTGAGGGCCTGCAATAGATGAAATTTCTAAATCAACATTCTGTGTTGAGATTTCAAAATCTTCTGGTTCTTCTAATAAATAACCTATTTCTTTTAAAAAATCTTTATAAACACTTAAATTTTTTTCTTGGCCTGGGTTTGCTATATGCCATGCATCAATTTGCTGTTGCAAGGATTCTCTAATATCTAATAATGATTTATTTCTTGGACTAAATTCATGAATAATATTATCTAAACTTGCCCAAAAATGATCTTCAGATATGTCTAATCCAGGTAACACTTCTGATTTAAAGAATTTCTCAAGATCTGATGAAACCGATAGTAAACCTTTTTTAATATATTGCTCTGACACTTTTTTCTCGCTTATGAAATAGAAATAAAGATATAGTCTAACAAATAAAAATGAAGCTCTAGAAGAAAATTAAAGTAATTAAAAAAGAGGGTCATAAGGACCCTCTTTTAAGATAATTAAAGGATTTTATTCCTTAAAATCAACTCTATAGATAATGTGATGAGCAATCATTTTTCTAATCTCTTCATAACCTTTAGAAATCTCTTCTAACTCAACTTCATTGTCTCCGTACATTTTTTTTAACTCAGACTCAACTTTCTTACTCTTTTCTTCGGTTTGCTGCATTGAAGCAAGATCTTTATATTGGACAGTAATCCATACATTTGGAGTGTCTGCATTACTTATTGAAGTCCAAACATTAAAATCTTCAACATATCCAAGTTTTTTTTGAACATTCATAGCTCTTACCCAAGTCCTGTTAAGATTAGTTAAGTATGTTTCAAGATAATTAGGTTGAACCGCTATGACGGTTAACTCCATTGGTTCTTGAGAGGGAGTGAAATCATCATAGATTTCAGCACTTGCAAACATAGTTATCAACAGTGGTAAAAATAATAATTTTTTCATAATTTATCCTTAAATATATTTATCTAATTATGGTCCCAGAATACATTCTAGAATTTTCACAAGAATATGTTTCTCTGACCGCCATATTCTCATCAGTATTATTAACATTTGACCAATAATGATCAATTGCTTTGCCCCATTCCTGCCAATCAGGTGAGCCATAGGATAATACAAAATCATAACTCGCAAGTTGCTCAGGCGCTCCATTACCAGGTCTGATTAAGCGGGCACTATTACGAATACCTGCTTCATGAGAAATTTTCATTCGATTGCTAAGATTTATATATGCATCTGCAAGAGTTTTACCCTCTTTCAAATTGCAATAACGATAAGATACTGGATATGCATTTGATAAATCATTGGAATTAAAATTAGATTCTAGAACCCACTGAACAGCATTAAAAGCTTGAACACAACTAACAGGTATAGAATCCCTTAATTTTTTAAAGTTATCACTAAACCAATTATCTAAAGCTTTACCCATATTTGTTGCTGTATCTGTATGTCCTACCCAAAACATATCAAAATCTGTTAATGGAGTGCGGTATCTCGGAAGCATTACAGCTGCATCATAACCAGACTCATCTGTTGCATCCATTACTTTATTCCAAGATTTGCTCCATTTCATAAAATCATCAAGGTTCTTACCTTCATTAAAATTACACATTAAATATTCAGCCCTTATTGGATCAGGTACTTCTTGAGACTGAATAAAAGCTGAGGAAATTAAAATAGCTAATAATAATATTTTTTTCATATTGATTGCCTATGAATTTGGGTAATTGTAGGTATTTAATACAACAAGCATAGATGTCTGCTTGATTTCACGTTTTACTTGCTTTGAGAATTTTGCAAATGAGTCACTGCTCATCAATTTTGCTTGTTCTGTGACAGCAGCTTCTAAATCTGTTGATCCGGTGTAAGCATAGTGCGTGTAGTAACCTGAATTTCCATACACATGGGCTCTTAGTCCATATGATCCAGAAATATTACCTGCAGCTTCTTGAGCATCAACTAAAGCTTTCCATGCTTTAGCATATTTCTTTGGATTCTTAACTGTCATCCTATAGATCGTATAAACCTGATTATCAGCTTCATCATTATTGCCTCCGCTGATTAATTTTCTATTAAGGGCTTGCTCAACTGGCTCTGAAATATCAGAAACCTTGTTCAAGAAAGCACCAAAAGTAGGTGTATAAAACATTTGCGTTCCTTTTGCCATATCTGCTTCTGAGTCATAACTAATTGTTACAGCATGGGAAGCATCATCATATCCATTAAATGCATAATGACTTACCGTAACTGTTCCAGGAAAATTTTTTCCAAAATCAGATGTCATCAAATCATCAAAAGCTTGCACAAATTCAACAGGATTAGAAACTTTTATTGAATAAGCTGCTATGTATCCATCTGCTGATGCTGTTTGAAACGACATTAAGAAAAATGTCAAAAAGGTTAATGATAATTTTTTCATTTTTTCTCCATAATTAAATGTTAATTAGATAAATAGTATGCTTGATATGTATCAAAAATGCATGAATTTATATATTCTCTAGTAAACAGAATAAGTTTAATTAATGCAATTAAAAAATACACATATGCAAAATTTATTTACTTTGCTGATGTTATGTAGCCATTTTTTTCTTCAAGCAATTGAAGAAGCTGATTTAATCTTAAGTTCAAATAAAGTTATATTAATGACCGGCAAGGAAGAAGCTCAGCCTTTATCTATTGCCATTAAAAATAAAAAAATTACTTGGATAGGTTCACATAAAGACTCGGAAAATATTCAAGGCAAACACATTAATTTTGGTGATCAAGCCATTTTGCCGGGGTTCATTGATGCGCATGGTCACGCATCTTATCTAGCATTTGCTTCCCAAGTAGCAAATATCGCCTCTCCTCCAGTTGGAAAAATAAAAAATATTAATGATCTTCAAGCTGAACTGAAAAAATTTATTCAAGATTCAAATCTACAACCAGGTGAGTGGTTAATGGGTCTTGGTTATGACGACTCACTGCTTGAAGAACAAAGACATCCTACAAAGAACGATCTTGATCAAGTTAGCACAGAACATCCTATATATCTCATTCATGTATCTGCACATCTTGGAGCAGCAAATTCTTTAGGCTTATCATTAGCTAATATTACTTCGGAAACTCAAAACCCACCTGGAGGCAAAATAAGAAGATATAAAAATTCTTCAGAGCCCAATGGTGTCTTTGAGGAAACTGCAGCATATCCTATTCAGCAATTAGCAATGAGCTCATACAAAGATCCAGTTGGAAGTGTTAAAAAAGCTATGGAAATTTATGCAAGAAATGGCATTACTACAGCTCAAGATGGTGCATCTAGTCCAGAGAGCATTAAGTTAATGCAAGCATCTGATGTCCAAGGAAAAGTAAACCTAGATATTATCAGTTACCCCATAGGGCAAAATGGACTAGATAATAAATTAGACTCTTTTAATTTTGGTATTTATCAAGGAAGAATAAAAATTGGAGGCATTAAACTTATATTAGATGGCTCACCACAAGGAAAAACTGCATTTTTAACAGAGCCCTATTTCAAACCACCGCATAGCGAGCCAGAGTCTTATAGGGGCTATCCATTAATACCTCAAAAAGAAGTATCACAATGGGTAAAAAAATATTCTAAGTTAAATATACCTATTATGGCTCATGCAAATGGAGATGCTGCAGCAGATATGCTAATAGAAGCTGTGAAAGCGGCTGATATGAAATCAGACCATCGAACGATCATGATCCATGCCCAAACAATTAGAGAAGATCAATTAGATAAAATGAAAGAACTAAAAATTATTCCTTCATATTTTTCAACACATACATTCTATTGGGGTGACTGGCACAGAGATTCTGTATTTGGAAAAGATCGCGCTGAACGAATAAGCCCAACAAAATCTACCCTAGACAGGAAGATGCCCTTTACTGTTCATAATGATGCCCCTGTTGTTCCTCCAGATATGATTCGATTACTTTGGTCAACAACCAATAGAATGACTCGCTCTGGAAAGATTCTTGGAAATGAGCAAAAGATTTCAACTTATGCTGCTCTAGAGGCAATAACAATCAATGCTGCTTATCAACATTTTGAAGATGACATCAAAGGAACCATTGAAGTTGGCAAATTAGCCGATTTAGTTGTGCTCTCTGAAGATCCGTTGAACATGCCAACAATTTCATTGTTAGAGTTAAAAGTAACCGCTACCTACTCCCACGGAAAAGAAATTTATAAAGCTAATTATTAGTTAAAAACTAATAATTTTAAAATTATCTCCATGTTTGAAATAGATGAGGAATTTGATTCCTTTTACATATAGCATGTAAATCTCCAGCATCTTTTCCCATCTTGATGATTGCATCGATGATAATTTCGGAAGGCTCACATCCGTCCGGTAGATCTAAAGGTTCATATTCTGGATGTAGTGGATGATGCGGTAAATGCTCCAATAGCTTTAAGAAATTCTTTTTGCTCAGTGCAAAGTTCCATTCATAATCATCCATACCCTTGATGTATGATGCTCCATCAATAAAGAGGTTGCCCTCAGCATCAATGTACATGTTCTCATTTGGATTAATTGGGTTTACCTTTACTTTATCTTGCATATTTTCTCCATAGTAAAAACAAACACGGAATTGTGTTTATTAGATGTGTGAAATTGGATTTGAATGCCGAATGACTTTCTTTGATTACACTTATTTATATGGGGATTATTTTAAATATTTAAAGCTTGTAATTGTTTATTTTAATTAAATACCATATAACATTTTGCTGCTTTTCTTGTGATGTATACTCTAATTAGAAATAGTATTAGGAGAATTTTATGAAAAACCCAATTGAAACAGCTGTGCTTACTCATTTGGCTGGCTGGAATGCAAATAGCCCTAGCTATGGTGATAGAGATAAATGGCTAACTGCATGGCATCCTGATGTTGTCTTTCAAGATCCAGTTGGCGGCAAAGAAAAGCATGGAATAAGTGCTATAGAAGATACTTGGGATAAAGGTTTCCAGCCCGGGCATAGTTGGAATTGCGAACTGGTCTTTATGTCGGTTAATGTCGATCAAGTAGCCATACATCTAATCAATCATGGGAATATTGATGGCAATACCTTTGATCTAGAATCAATCGAAATCTATTGGATCGGTGATTGCGGAAGAATTGTCCGTTGTCACACATATTTTAATCCAACTGAAGACATGAATCTGGATCCATACTGGACCGTTTAGAACTGGAGCGGGAAACCAGGTTCGAACTGGCGACCTCAACCTTGGTAGAGTTATGCTCCACCCTGAATTGTTTTCACAACTCACTCCACTTCATCACTTGCAATTCTGGCTTAGGAACCTTTGCACCGATAGCATCTAACCATCGCAGTGTAATAAAGCCAAAATTGTGACCGCTTGTGTCCAGCCAATTAGGATGACCAGGATCTTTATGGGCAACCACAAATTCTACCGAGCCATCTTCAGAATACTTCACTTCATCTAAAGTCAAAGAGGTGGGTCGGTGAAGGTAATCTATGGTTTCATGCCATCGAGATTCTAATGTAATATTCCAGTAACGTGTGTCTGGTGGCTGAACCCGCATAATCAAGACCTCATCATCTTCAAGTTGGTAACTACCAATCATATAAAGATTGTCATTTCCACTAATCGCCCCTCCCAAGCTATCAGAGGTAGCCTCAATAAACACATTGGTTTTCTCCATCAATTCTGGCAAAACCCTATGATGCAAAGTAGTCAAACTTAAAAAGGCATAGCTGGTACCTATAATTGCATCTGCAATCTCTTGATCAGTGACAGGGCTATATTGAATTGGGGAGCCTAAGATATCAATGTTTAATGTAGCTAATTCCTCTTTCTTTCGATTAGCAATGTATTGCCTTACCAAGATACCCGATGCATCATCCGGAATTTGAATCCATTGACCTGAAGTATCAGTTGGTTCTTGGCTGAGAATCAAAGTAAAGTTTCCGTCTTGGTCGAGTTCAAGTGTTTTATCGCTGAGATATGCAAACTGACGTCTAGTCGAGGTGCCTTGACCAGCATTAAACGTGAAACCTAAATAACGAACACTGCCAATATTGCCTGTGATTTTATAGTCGTACTTTCCATCAATTGCAGCGAACTCATATTCAGCATCTGGATTATCACCCCCAACCTTTCGAACTAGGGTATCCATTCTCTGAAAGTAAGGCATTCGTGGATTTGCATCGGCAGCTACTTCCACGCTCATAGCAACAACTCGCAATAGCCATCGCATACCTTCGACAGCTTCCTGTTGAGTCCTAGCATCAT
>MDSZ01097937.1_pt1 | contig 10224 bp, 8 predicted proteins | sample 811201 | NCBI WGS metagenome assembly MDSZ01 (sample SAMN05326647, study PRJNA326480) | marine metagenome | isolation source: seawater | place: Indian Ocean: North | collected 2010 | reverse complement strand
CATCTATAAAAACCCAAATCACCAGATGAAAATTTTATATTAGAAATATTCAAGTCTGGTTTTTTTTTATCAAAATTAATTATATTCTTAATTTTTGAAATTTTTCCTCTTGCAAAAATTCTAAAAAAATCAATTAAATGAATTGAATTAGCATACATCCAATTATCTATCACTTTTTTTTCATGTCCTTTTTTTTTAGCTTGGATAATATCCTCTTGATCATTAATGATAATCAATCGTTTAAGGTGTGATTTTTTTTTCAAAATATTTTTTAAGTAAATTACACTAGAATAAAAATTTCTATTTAATGCAGCATAACAATTGTGTTTTTTTTTTTTCACTAAATTTACTAATTTTTTGGATTTTAAAAAATTTAAGCCTATTGGTTTTTCAACCAAACTATCCCATGGAAAATTCACTACTTTTTTTAAAACCTTTTCAGTCGAAATGATCGAGACAGCAACAATAACACCTTTGGCTTTAGTTTTCTTAAATAAATCATCTATAGAATTTGATACATTTGGTATTTTATATTTTTTTGCAATTTTTTTTGATTTTGACTTAGTCCTACTAAATATCCCTTCAACTTTAAATTCATTATTTAATGATTTTATAACTTTTATATATTCCTCTGCGATTTTTCCAGCGCCAATAATAGCTATCGGAATTTTTTTTTTCATTATTCAAATGTTACTGTATGATGTTGTATATAAAAACAAATTATGTCATATTTAAGATTGTTTCATTCTTAAAAAAACTTAATGGTATAAAGATTATGAAAAACTTATTCCTAATTGGAACTGGCGGTCTTTTTAAAGAACATTATTCTTATCTATTAGATTATATGGAAAAGAATTCAAATAATATTAATTTAAAAGGAATAATAGATATTAAAAATTCGAACAGAATTGATAAGTTTTCAAAATTAAAAATTTATAAAGAAAACCAAATAAAAAATTCAAAAGATGTGTTTTTACTTTTGTGTTTAGGTGATATTGAGAAGAGAAAAAAAATTATAAATAAATTCAAAAATTTTCAATTTTTTACATTAATCCATCCCTCGAGCTATATATCTCCAAAAGCAAAGATAGGTAATGGCTGTGTAATTTCCCCAGGTGTAATAATAGCTGGAAATCCTCAAATCAATGATTTCAATAATCTTAATTTTGGATCTTATATTAGTCATGATTGCATATTAAAAAAAAATAATATGCTATCACCAGGAACAAAAATTATGGGTAATTGTAAAATTGGTGAAAATAATTTTTTTGGTGTAGATAGTGTAATTATTCAAAATATAAAAATTGGAAATAATAATATTCTTGGTGCTAATTGTACTCTTTTAAAAAATATTAAAAATAATAAAACTTTAGTTGGTACACCTGCTAGGGAAGTAAAATAATCATTTTTTTAATAAATTGCTATTTTCCAATTCATAAATTTCATCACAATATTTTAATGTCTGCATTCTATGTGATACAAAAATTACTGTAAGTTTACCTTTAAAATTTTTTATTGTTTTGAGAATTTCTTCCTCAGTTTTATAATCTAAATTACTTGTAGACTCGTCTAAAATAAGTATTTTAGGATTCTTATACAATCCTCTTGCAATTCCAATTCTTTGAGCTTGACCACCTGATATGTTTCTGCCAGCTTCAGAAATAAGGGTATTCACCCCGTTATTTAGACTATCAACTAAACTTTTAAGGTTGGTCATTTCTAATATTTTTTTTAAATGATTTAAATCAATCTCTGATTTTTTTTTACCATAAGCAATATTTTCTGCCAATGTATCCGATGTAATATGAATTTTTTGAGGAACATAACCTATTTGGTTTATCCAATCTTTGTTGTAAGTTTTCAGTATTTTATCATCTATAATAACTTCACCTTTATTAGATTTTAATAATCCACAAATAATGTTTAAAAGAGTGCTTTTGCCTGACCCACTTTGTCCATAAATACCGATAAAATTTCCAAAATTTAAAGATAAATTTAAATTTTTAATAACATAACTGTCTTTTTCTGGATATTTAAAATCTATATTTCTGAGTTCAATATTTTTTGAATAATCAATTTTTTCATCTGAGATAAATAGCTCACTACTAAGACCATCCTTCATTTCATCGAAAAACTTATTAAATGAAAAAATTTTAAATTTTATACTTTGGAAACTATTTAATAGCCTGTTAATCAACGGAGCCAGTTTATATGAGGCGATAACGAATACCCCTAAAATTACTTGAGTTTTTGAAATTTCGAAACCCTTATTCAAACTAAAAAAAATAAAGAAAGAGAATAAAAATACGAATAGTAATTCAAATAAAAATTTAGGTACAGATTTGATGAAATCCTCTTTTAGGGAATTTTTTATTTTTAAAAAATTTGCTTGTCTAAATTTTCTTACAAAATAATCTTCTGCTTGATATAATTTTACCTCTTTAATTCCATTAAAACAATCTTGCTGATGTTTAAGTGCAAGACCAGTATATAAAAATTTTTCTTCTGCTGATTTTTCAATTTTTTTTTTAAATAGAAAATTGTAAATTAATGAAATAAATACTAAAAAAAACAATATAAAAAAAGTAGCTTTAAAATTAAAACTTAATAGAAATATCAATAATAGAATTAATGTTAAAATATCGATGGTAATTAATATTAAAGAATAGGCGATTCCAAAAGTAAAACCATCAACACTTCCTATAATATTCATTAAATTTGGCGTAGTTTGTTTGATGAAATAATTGTAGGGTTTATATACAATATTTTTAAACAATTTTGATGAAATTTTAGTGTTTAAATCAACGAGAAATCTATTTTTATAGTAAAATAAAAAAACAAAATAAAAAAATTTAATTAAAAAAGCTCCGCATATACAAAATAAAATAAATACAATAAAGTTATTGTTAAAAATATTTTCAAAAAAATTTAAATTACTTAGCCATGGTAAAGTTTGTTCCTGATTATTAAAATATTCTAAAGCTGGGATAAATAGACCAATACTTAATACTTCTAAAAGAGCTCCAAAAAATATTAAAAGACACAATAATGAAAAATCTTTCTTTTTATCGTTAGCCACATAAAAAAATTTTTTCAAGAAGTCTTTTATAAATTTGTAATTCATTTAAAAATTTTTGGATAAATTATTTTTGATCCCATATTTTCAAATCTTATCTTGAGATTTTCTATTTTCTTTTTCTTAAATAATGAAATCAATTTTTTTTGCTTTATTATAGGTACTAAAAAAAGAAAAAAACCACCATTTCCTGCACCGAGTATTTTCCCTCCTAAAGCACCATTACTAATTGCTGTATCATAAATCTTATTAAAATTAGAATTTGAAATATTTTTAGTTAATTTCTTTTTTTGTTCCCATGAAGAGTGCAACAGATTGCCTAAATCTCTCAGATTAATGTTTTTTTTATTAATCATTTTTTCAAAATTTAAAGTGTCATTTTTTATTTTTTTAAGATTAATAGAATTCTTTTTATAATTTTTAACTTGATTTTTAAGAATTTTTTTTGATGATCTGGTAGATCCAGTATAAAATATTAATATACTTTTTTCTATTTTTTTTATTTTTTTTTTGTAAGAAAAATTTTTTCTTTGAACTTTACCATTACTTAAAAATTTGAATGAATTAAAACCTCCATAAGCTGCAGCATAATGATCTTGTTTTCCAATGAAATTTTTTTCTAATTTCATTTCAATTTTTGCTGAAATCCTTGCTAATTCACTTTCTGAAATTTTTTTTTTTTTTAATTCATATAAGCCTTTTAATAAACCTACGGTAAAGCTGCTTGATGAACCAAGTCCAGTACTTGATGGAATATCACTTACCGTTCCAATATAAATCTTTTCTTTAATTTTTAAAAATTGTAAACATTCCCTAATAATTTCATTTTTAATTTGAGAAATATTGTTAACTTTTTCTGTTTTTGAATAATTCAATCTTATCTTTTCCTTAAATAAAAAATTTTGTTTTTTTATATAAATATAAACATATTTATTTATAGCGGAGCTAAAAACTTGGCCGTATTTATTTTTTTTATAAAAAATTGGAATATCGGTGCCTCCACCAAATAAACTAACTCTCAAAGGTGTTTTTGTAATTATCATTTATTAAATTTCTAATATCATTAATTTTAAATTTTTTGAAAAAATAGTAAATTTTATTAAATCTATATTGAAAATCATACCTACCATAAGTTTTTTTTGTTTTACATTTAATATTCATTTTTTTATAATGAAATAGATAGTGCATCAATATCTTCCTTAAAAAATCATTGTTAACATTATAATTTTTACATAAATAATCATTATTCAAAATCCAGGTTCTAATAAAATTAAAATTATTTGAAATTTCCTCTTCTTTAACTCTTATTATAGGATTAGTTCTTCTTATATAATGACATTCATTCAGATATTTAAATTTTCCTAATATTAATGATAACTGACTTTGAAAAATTTCCATTGTATAAAAATTCCGATTTTTACTTTTCTTAATTTCTTGCCAAATTTTTTTAAATAAATCTATTTTGTAAATTGAATACCACAAATATTTGTAAGGATTCATCATTGACCATAAGTTTTTGTCTAACTCATCGCTTTCAAGATCTTTGAAACTATAAAATTGATCTAAATAACTGAATTTTTTATTAGATTCAGTTACAAAATGAATATTGCCACTAACAAAATCTATGTTTGAATTTTTTTTCAGAAATTCTAAACACCTACTCACGCCTTTATGATTAATAAAATCATCATTATCACATATCATCACATAAGGAGTTTTAATATTTTCAATGGAGTCTAAAATTTTATTTAGATATTTTTCAAAAGAGCTATCGTACGGATATCTCTTATATTTTATATTATTAAAAACTTCTTTATTAAATATATCAAAATTTTCATCTTTATAACTACCATCCGCTATAAAATACTCAAATTCAGAATAATTATTATCTTTCAACCAATTTAGAGAGTATTGTGCTCTATCCCATAAAGTAAGTAAAATTGTAAGGGATTTTTTCACTAAAATATTTTTTTACCTATTGCTACTTTATTAATAATTTTATTCCAATGTTCAAGTTTTTGATACCAATCTAAAGTGATTGTAGACGGTGTTAGATCAATCTTACCTTTTTTTAAATAATATAATATTTCTTTAATGCCATCCTCTGGCGAATATTTTGCTTTAAAACCAATCTTTTTAATTTTCTCGAAAGATACAAAGTAGGATCTAAAATCCTTAGATCCATAAAAAATAATTTTAATTTTTTTTTTAAAAACTTTTTTGATTTTATTTGTTATTCCTTTTATTGTCATATTATTATTATCACCACCAACATTAAAAATTTGTTTGTTTATTTTTTCAGAATCTAATTTCACCATTAAATGCATTGCTCTTATGGCGTCTTTAATGTGTAAAGTGGGTCTTCTTTGTGTACCATCTCTTAATAAATAAATTAAACCTTTTTTCCAAGTGTCATAAGTCATACGATTAATAACTAAATCAAATCTCATTCTTGGTGAATAGCCATAAACTGTACCTTGTCTTAAAACTGTAACTGAAAATTTTTTGTTTGCTAATTTTAATATATTCTTTTCAGCAAGTGCATTAGCTTTTGAGTAATTAGTCAATGGGTTAAGCTTATATTTCTCATCTGCAATTTTATTATTTGGAATTTTTCCATAATTGCTACATGATGAAGGCAATATATACTTTTTTACATTATATTTTTTCGCAATTCTTGCGTTTCTTAATCTAGATTTAAAATTTATTTCAAAAGTTTCTTTCTTAAATTTTTCTCCAGTGAGGTCGTTAGAAATAGCAGCTAAGTCTATTATAGCGTAAACATTTTTAAAAACATTTTTTTTGAGATTTCTTATATCTTGATTAAGGAATTTAATATTTTTTTTTTTTTAATAAAATTACCAAAAAAAAATCTATCAATAGCTAAAATTTTATAATTTTTATCTGCTAAATAAGGAGTTAAAAGTGAGCCAATGTATCCACCAGCACCAGTAACAATTATTTTTTTCATTTATCAAAATCCTTTTAAAAAATTAATAATATTATAGATATAGTTTTTTGTATTAATTTTCATTAAAAATTTCATCTCTAAAACGGTCAACTAAATTATTTGAAAACCTGCAAAAATTTTCTAAGTATTCATTTTTTGCTTCTTGTACATCGTTAGAATTCCACCAAGAATATATATCTTTTTCAATTTCAAATATATGACTCAAACAATCATCTTCTGAATTAAACAAAATTTTATTTTTTTTTAAATTTTTATAGATGATAGAAAATTTTGGATTTTCTTTAATCATCTTATTATCCCATAGAAAAATTGTTGGATGGTTAATTGCTAGTGATTGCATATTGGCAGTGTAATCACTCGTAAAAATTTTTATTTTAGCTTTATTAAGTAAATGGTAAAAGTACGGATTTGTCTCTCGTGTTTCTATTTTTAAATTTGGAAAAGTATTTTTGTAATATATCTCCTCTTCAAAACCATTTTCATTGTGTAATCTTAATGTAATTTCATTAATTCTTCCCTCGTTTTTAAATCTTTCTAAAATTTTTGTTACTTTTTTTGTCTGATAAAATCCAAATTTAGGAAAATTACTTTCATATAAAGAATAGAAAAAAGGTTTTACCGAACCTAAAACAATCAAAATATCATTTTTTAATATTTTATAATCTTTTTTCCAAAATGTTTTTGTACAATAAAAACTCCTTGAGCCTTGATCGTTTCTTTGAGACCAAACAAAAAATTCATCACAAAATTTTTTGAAATGTTTTATATGCTCTGACTGTTGAATGCTTTTACCAACACCCCCCTCCTGAAAACCATATATAGTTGAACCAGACTTTGATAAAATAGAGATTAAATAACGAGCCTTTTCACTAGTTTCTAGGGACGATCTTACTAATATTTTTTTATTAAATTTTGCTGGAACAAATTTCTTATAAAAATCGAAAAAATATTTAAAATTCTCAATGTATGCTTTAGGCACATTCATTAATAAAGTTTCATTTAATAAATTGAGAAATTGATTACTAATTTTAAATGATTGATCTAACTTTGTAGATCTTAAATCAAAAAATAAATTGTTATTTAAAATTTTAACTTCAGGAAATTTTTGATAAAAACTTTCAAATAAATTTCTTTTTTTATTAGATAATTGAAATAGTTCTTTAGAAGATAAGGGTAAATTAAAATTAATGAAATTATGTCCTGCTTTGTCAAGAGAATTGAATTTTATTAAAAAATTTTTTATTTTATTAGGTAGATTTTTTTTTGGATAAAAAATCTCTTTCTTTATATTTTGATTTTTTTCATCATTTTGATAATTATTGATATTTTGATTAGTTAAGAAAATATAGATTTGATAAAAAATAAATTGATTATAATTTGGATTTTGAGAGTTAAAATAAAAATCATCGAATGTATCTAAAAAAAAGAAATTACATTTTTTTAAACTTTCAAAATTTTGATATTTTTGATTTTTAATAATTAAAAATTTATCATAATAGAATTCAATGAATTTAAATAACCATGGTCCAATTAATAAATTCCAAAATTTTTTTTCAAGATTTATATTATGAATATTATTAAGTTTTTTATAAAATAGTTCCAATATAGTTTCATAATACAGAAATGTATCTGTCTTAAATTTTTCAACCTTATCTACATCAGACCAAATATCATCCAAAATCTCTGGATCAAAAAAGAAGGCTTGAGTGTCTTTTGCTTTAAAATTCCACATTCCATTAAATGGAATTATATTCTGATCATTTTTATCAATCACTATCTAAGTCTTACTTTTCGATATTTTTTTTAATTTTAAATTTAAATAATAATGTTCATTATTTATATTAATTCTTAATTTATTTTTTGGAAAATTTAAAGCTAAAGACTTCCTTATAAATTTTGAAATTTTATCTTTTTTCTTCAATGTTAATAATTTCTCATTATGAAATTCACTTCCGTAATAGATACGGTGCTTTTTTTTTTTATATTTTATTTCTTGAAATTTTATTTTATCAATTAAAATATTTTTAATATATTTACTAAAAATTTTTAAACATAAATTTACGGATTTTTTATAAGTTTGAAATCCAGTTTCATTATAATTTACATTTAATTTTTTTCTTACATAAATATGTGGACTATCAATAGTCTCATTCATTTCGATTATTGATGCACCATTGCCAATTTGAGTTAGATTAGCATAATAAGAACTATTTTTACCTCTCCAATTAGGCAAATATGAAGGATGAACATTGATTTTTTTTTCAAAATAACTCAATTCTTTTTTTGTGAAAATTTTAGATCCCCATAAGTTAATAAGTACATCATAATCATCTCTTAAATTTTTTTTATTTATTTTATTAAAGCTACTAAAAATTTTGTATTTTTTTTTTTTAAAATTTATCTTCTTTTTATCATGATTATTAATTACAAAATCAAAATTATCTAAATTCTTACAAACTAAATTGTATAATTTTTGAATTAAATTTAAGTTAAATCTATCATTTCCTAAAACAACTAATATTTTTTTTTTAAGTTTATTATTTAATTTTTTATAATTTAGCAAAGAATAATCGTATGATTTAATTTTTCCTAAATTTTGTTCTTTGGCTTTATATCTTTTAAAGATTTTTTTTGGATAATTGTATTCATTATCAAATTTAGTGAAAAATAATTTATTCTTTTTTAATTCAGTAATTCCATTTTGTATTGATTTAGAGCATTTAAAACCCAATTTTCTAGAAAGAGAAAAATCAACAAAGTAAGACCTATTATCTAAAATTCCATAATAATTTATCTTTGGTTTAATCTTTAATAAATTGAATATTTTTTTAGCTAAATCTAATAATATGATATTATTTTTTTCAGTTCCTATATTAATTATTTTATTATTAATCTTATCTTTCTTTTTGTATTCTAAAAAATAAATAAAAGCCTTTGCTGCATCAATTACATGAAGAAATGGTCTTCCTTGTTTTCCATCTCCTTGTAAATTAATCTTATTATATCTTTTAATATAGCCTACAAAATAATTTATTATTAAATCATTTCTCATTTTTTTTGAGTATCCAAAAAGTGTAGGTAATCTTAAGCCCGTAACAATAAAATTTTTATTTGATAAATTTTTAGTTTTTTTTTCAAGCGCAATTTTAGTTTTTGCATAAACAGACTTTGGATCTATCAGAGATTTTTCATTAACAAGTTTTAAGTCTTTTCTTAGTCCATAAACACTACAAGAAGATGGATATATGTAATGTTTAACATTGTGCTTTTTTGCTAACCTACAAGTTCTAACTCTTGAGTTATAATTAATATCCCAAGATACTTTATCAAAAAATCTATCTCCTATAGGTGAAATGCCTATATTTACTAGATCAATTACTGCATAAATATTTTTAAAATATTTTTCATCTATTGATCTAGAGTCTCCCTTAATTACTTTTACATTATTAAAATTTTTAAAAATATTTTCATTTTTAAAGTAAAATTTATCATATGCATAAATAAAATAATTTTTTTTGATCAATAAATCAACGATATGATAACCTAAATAACCAGCTGCTCCAGTGATTAAAACTTTTTTCAACTTAACTCCATTTGTAAAATGACATGGGAAATTTTTTAATTATTTCTTGATGTTTTTTATTTAGTTTTCCTTTATTAAAATTTTTTATGTTATCTAAAACTTGTTTTTTATTTCTCATGCCAGGAATTACGTAATTTATATTATCATTATCATAAAAAAATCTTAATGCAATTTCTGGTATAGGTATGTTCAAATTTGACAATCTTTTTTGATATTTCTTGATCCATGAAATGAAATCTGTGTCCATTTTATTTCTAAAATCATTTTTTTTAAAATTGAAATTTTTTTTAATCAAAAAACCATTCGCATAAGGCATTCTAGCAATTACCTTAATTTTAAATTTTTTTGTAATTTTGAAAATTTCTTCTGCTCTTCTATCTAAAATATTGTAAATTACCTCTATATAATCAATATTTTTTGACACTTTTTCCTCTTTTAAAATTTTTTTTGCATGAGCTATAGTGCTAAAACTAATTCCGAAATTTCTGATCAATCCTCTCTTTTTTAAATATTTAACGAATCTTATTTTATCGTCCTCTAAAGTAAAATCTGAAGGAGGACTATGTACTAAAAGAATGTCTAATTTTTTACGGT
>MDSZ01169338.1_pt1 | contig 10225 bp, 15 predicted proteins | sample 811201 | NCBI WGS metagenome assembly MDSZ01 (sample SAMN05326647, study PRJNA326480) | marine metagenome | isolation source: seawater | place: Indian Ocean: North | collected 2010 | reverse complement strand
ACTCATCTTCATAGATTTTTTTACACGGGATTTCGCCTCTTAAGATTTTAGCAAAAATATTATTTTTATCGTAGTTCATTTTTGTCTTTTTTTTAACTCATCCATCACATCCTCAATTTTAATACCATTTGCTTCTAAAAGCACCATTAAATGATACAAAACATCCGCTGCTTCATGAATTTTATTTGAATTTTTTTCAATAGCCTCAATAAGTTCTGCTATTTCTTCTTTTACTTTTTCAGCACTGAAATTTTTATCGTTTAATAATTTTTTTGTGTAAGACTCTTCAACTGAAGATCCTTTTCGTTTACGAATAGCAGCTATTAGTTCTTCTAAAGTTTTAAACATTTATCAGATTCTTACAGGAATTCCTTTTGAGTCTAAATATTTTTTTGCGTCATTTATTGAAAATTCACCATAATGAAAAATTGAAGCTGCCAAAACAGCACTTGCTCGTCCAATTTTTATGCCCTGATAAAGATGTTCTAAATTACCAACGCCACCAGAAGCAATTACTGGAATATTAACTGAATTACAGACTTTTTTTGTAAGATCTAAATCATAACCTTTTTTAGTACCATCTCTATCCATTGAAGTTAATAAAATTTCACCAGCTCCCATTTCTTGCATCTTCATAATAAATTTTATTGCATCTTTTCCGGTTGATTTTCTTCCTCCATGAGTAAAGACTTCCCATTTATTATCTTTCACTTTTTTAGCATCAACTGCAACTACAATACATTGTGATCCAAATTTTTTTGAACTTTCTTCAATCAAACTTTTGTTCAAAACAGCTGCTGTATTTATCGATACTTTGTCTGCACCATTACTAAGCAATTTATTAATATCTTCTAAACTTCTGACTCCGCCTCCGACTGTTAAAGGTATAGAAATTTTTTGGGCAGTTTTTTTAACAATTTTTAATAAAATATCTCTATTTTCACTTGAAGCTGTTATATCTAAAAAGCAAATTTCATCCGCTCCATTTTCATCATAAATTTTTGCTTGTTCAACAGGATCACCAGCATCTATTAAATTAACAAAGTTAATGCCCTTAACAACTCGTCCATCCTTAACATCTAAACATGGTATAATTCTTTTTTTTAACATTTATATAATTTTACTTAACTCTTTAAGTTCAATACTTTTGTCATAAATTGCTTTTCCTATAATTACGCCTTCAATGTTCTTTAGCTTCATTTCTTTTATTTTTAAAATATCATTTATTGAAGAAACTCCACCAGAAATAATGATTGGAATTTTTATTTTTTCCGAAAGGTTTATAGTTTCCTTTATATTTGGTCCAGTTTTTGTACCATCTTTGTCAATATCAGTATAAATTATTCTAGACAGTCCTAAGTTTTCAATTTTTTTTATAAATTCTAAAGCAGAAATTTTTGTTTGTTTTTTCCAACCGGATAAAGCTATTAAACCATTACGAACATCTAAAGCTAGTGCAATTTTATCTTTATAAAGGCTGCATGCTTCTTTTAAAAAATCAATATTTTCAACTGCCGCTGTTCCAAGAACAATTTTATCAACTCCAATATCATACAATTCTTTCACATTTTCTAAAGATCTTACACCTCCACCAACTTGAACTTTTAAACTATTTTTTTTTACAATATCTTTAATAATATTTTTATTAACTAATTTTCCTTTTAAAGCTCCATCTAAATCGATTACATGAATATTTTTAAAGCCATAATTTAAAAATTCTTGTGCTTGGTCTGCTGGTGTTTTTTTATATTCAGTGGTTTTTTCAAAGTCACCTTGAAATAATCTAACGCACTTGCCACCCCTAATATCTATGGCGGGTAATATTATCATTATTTATTTTATAAAACGCCCTTAGTTGAAGGAATCTTATTTTTTTCTCTTTTATCAACTTCTAAAGCTGATCTTAAAGATCTCGCTAATCCTTTGTAGCATGATTCAATTATGTGGTGGCTGTTATCACCGTGTAAATTTTCAATGTGTAAAGTTATTCCAGCTGCTTGGGAAAAAGCCTGGAACCATTCCTTGAAAAGTTCAGTATCCATTTCTCCTAACTTTTCAACCTTTAAATTTACTTTCCAAATTAAATAAGGTCTATTAGATATGTCAATTGCAACTCTAGTTAATGTTTCGTCCATTGGTATTAATGCATGAGCAAATCTTTTTATACCTTTTGATGTTCTTAATGCTTTTTTTAAACATTCTCCAATAGCTATTCCTGTATCCTCAGTCGTATGATGTAAATCAATATGAGTATCTCCTTTAGCTTTTAATTTTAAATCAATTAAAGAATGTTTTGAAAACTGCTCAAGCATATGGTTTAAAAAACCAATTTTTGTATCAATGTTATAGTTCCCCTTACCGTCAATATTCAATTCAACAGCAATACTTGTTTCTTTTGTTTTTCTGTTTATCTTGGCTTTTCTTGGCATTTAATTACTCTGTAATAGCAGGGTATATATATAAATTCACAATATATCAAATAAATGAATATAAGACTTGAAGATATCAAATAAATCTCCACATAAAGATTATTATGAGCAATAATTCAAACTGGCATGGCACTACAATTGTCCTAATAAGAAAGGACAATCAGGTGGTTGTCGCTGGTGATGGCCAAGTAAGTTTGGGTAATACTGTCATTAAAAGCACTGCTAAAAAAGTTAGAAAAATTGACAAGAGAAATGTCATAGCTGGTTTTGCTGGATCAACAGCTGATGCATTAACTCTTTTTGAAAGATTAGAAGCAAAATTAGAAAAACACGCAGGAAATCTTACCAGAGCCGCTGTTGAATTAGCTAAAGATTGGCGCACAGATAAATATTTAAGACGCTTAGAAGCTTTAATGGCAATTGCAGACAAAGAAAAAAGTTTCATTATATCTGGAACTGGAGATGTATTAGAACCAGAAGAAGGAATTATAGGAATAGGATCGGGAGGCAACTATGCTTTGGCTGCTGCTAAAGTATTGATGAGTTCAAAAATGTCTGCCGAGGAAATAGCAAAAAAATCGATAGAAGTTGCTTCAGAAATTTGTGTATTTACAAATAAAAATATAACTATAGAAAAAATTTAATATGAAAAATAAATCAAATATAACATCTCTTCCAAAGAAAAATATTAGCAAGGTAGCAGACAATGAGTCCATGGTTTCTTCATTATCTCCAAGAGAAATAGTTTCTGAACTTGACCGTTATGTTATTGGTCAAAAAGCTGCAAAAAGAGCGGTTGCTATAGCACTAAGAAATAGATGGCGAAGACAAGCTTTGAAAGGAAGCATGAAAGATGAAGTATTGCCAAAAAACATTCTTATGATTGGACCAACAGGAGTTGGTAAAACAGAAATTTCAAGAAGACTTTCAAAATTAGCTGAAGCTCCTTTTGTTAAGGTAGAAGCCACAAGATTTACTGAAGTAGGCTATGTTGGAAGAGATGTTGAGCAAATAATTAGAGATTTGCTTGAAATAGCAATAGCCATAGAAAAAGAAAGAATAAGAAAAGAATTTCATACAAAAGCTCAACAAGCCGCCGAGGAAAGAGTTCTTAATGCGCTTATTGGCAATAAAGCAAGTGTTGCAACTAAAGAAAGCTATAGAAAAAGATTAAGAAATGGAGATTTAGATGATAACGAAATAGAAATTGAAGTTAATGAAAATCCAAGTATGCCTAGTTTTGAAATACCAGGAATGCCCGGAGCGAACGTGGGTATGGTTAATTTGTCGGAAATGTTAGGCAAGTCAGCAAAAAAAGGTAAAAAGAAAAAAATGACTGTTAAAGAATCCCATGAAATTTTAGTTGCTGAAGAATCTGAAAAAATGATAGAGCAAGATAAAGTAATTAAGACTGCAAAAATTTCTACAGAAAATAATGGAATTGTTTTCCTTGATGAGATTGACAAAGTTTCTGCAAGAGGAGATAGAATTGGTGGCGATGTTTCAAGAGAAGGTGTACAAAGAGATTTATTGCCCTTAATTGAAGGAACAACTGTAAATACAAAACATGGTCCAATTAAAACCGATCATATATTATTTATTGCTTCTGGTGCATTTCAATTAGCCAAACCATCAGATTTATTACCAGAATTACAAGGAAGGTTACCGATAAGAGTAGAGTTGAATGCTTTAACTAGTCAAGATTTTAAAAGAATATTAGAAGAACCAGATAATAGTTTAATTAAGCAATATAAAGCTCTTTTACAAACAGAAAAAGTTGATCTTGAATTTACTAAAGATGGAATAGAAACCATTGCACAATTAGCTACTGAAATTAATTCAAGTGTTGAAAATATTGGAGCTAGAAGATTGCATACTATTATTGAAAAAGTTTTAGATGAAATAAGTTTTACCGCAACTGATAGAGGTGGAGAAAAAGTAGTTGTTGATAAAAACTACGTTACAAAAAATCTTGGGGAACTTGCAAAAGATACCGATTTATCCAAATTTATTTTATAGTTTTTTTTAAAAAAACGTAAATAGCTCCATCACCACCATCTTTTTGTTCAGCTTTCGATATTTTATCTACTATGGTTGATAAATCAGGATCATTATAAATATAGTCTGGTATTGAATTTTTTAATATACTCGTTTTATCAGATACATAAGGATCTTCATACTTTTTTGATCTTAGTCCTTTGCCAGTAATAATTATTAATTTTCTATAACCTTTTTCGCTACATTTGGTAATAAAATTTTTTGTAACTTTATTAGCTTCATCTAAAGATAATCCATGTAAATCTAATCTCTTAGAAAATAAATTTTCTTTTTTTTTATCATTTTTTTCTTTGTTGTAAATATCTTTTGGGTTTTTTATATACGATAGCCAATCTTCCTTATCTTTAGGTGTTACAAAGGATTTCTTTTTCACTTTTTATTTTGATGTATCGATTAAATACCAGGTAGGATCTTGGCTCCACATATTTTTTGAGAACTTCCATACATCATTAACAGTTTTGATTGTATCTGGATTGCCTTCTATTATTTTGTTATTTTTATCTTTTACACACGTAATTATCTCACTTACAAAATTTACTGTTACTCTGTAAATATTTTCTATCTTTTTGAATTCTAATATTTTTGACGATTTTAAACCAATAAACGTTGTTTCATACTTTATTTGGTTTTTATTTCTTTCGTCAATTACTTCAGAAAAACGAGCATACATTTTTCTCTCCAGAAGGCCTTTTAAAATTTTTTTATCTCCTTTTGCAAAAGAAGTAATTATTTGTTCGTACGCAACCTCTGCCCCTTTTAAAAATTCTTTCTTAGCTTCCTCGTTTATGTTTCCTGACTTGATTGCTTCATTATTTTCAATATCTTTAAGAACTCCTGGTGCCTTTGGGAAATATCTGCTCATCTGTTTACCTTGATGACCAGTTTTTCTTCCTAATATATTTCTAAGTCTTAAAATAATAAAACCAGCAAACATTGCTAACAAAATTATATCGATAAAACCAAATTGATTACTCATACCTATTTTTGATTATAATACTTAAATGATATAGTATGCAAATACAAATAAAGGACAAATGAACGCCGTTATACTTTTTATAATTGGAATTCCTGCAATCGAAATTTATTTAATGATTAAAGTTGGAGGCTTTATAGGTGCATTCAACACTATCCTTTTAATCTTTTTCACTGCTATCACGGGCATATACTTTGCAAGGATGGAGGGTCTTAATACACTAAGGTCAGGTTTTGGCCAAATTATTAAAAATGAAGTCCCAATATATGAAATGTTGTCAGGCGCGGCTTTAGCTTTTGCCGCCTTTTTACTTATACTACCAGGATTTTTAACTGACTTTGTTGGTTTTTTATTAATTTTACCTCCAACAAGAAAAATCATTTTTAAATTATTTTCATCTAGGATAAAACCACAACAAAAAAAGGAAGATTTTATAGAAGGTGAAGTAGAAGAAATAAAAGAAAATTACGATAACAAGAAAGATAATTAGTAAAATGTCTTACAAAATTTTATCCAAATTTATTAAGGATATTTCTTTTGAAATACCAAGTGCTGAAGCTTTTGTTTTGTTAGAAAAGGAAATATCAAAATATAATCTTAATTTTGATATAAAAAGCAAACCCTTCAAAAATAATATTATTGAAATCAATACTATTTTGAGAATGGTACCAAGCAATGATGTAAAGCATAAAATGCTTACAGAAATTAATTATACAAGTCTAGTTTCTATCGAAGATACTAAAGATAAAAATGAAATTGAAAAAATTATTTTAATAAAAGTTCCAACAGAAGTTTATCCTCATATATTTGAAACTTTTAGTTATTTGTTTTCTCAGGCTGGGATTAAGAATTTATCTATTGAAAAAAAAGTTGATTTTGAAAAACTATATAACGAAAGAAACAAATCTTAATTAAAAAAAATTTTTATTAAGATCTTTTCTTATATATTCTTGATGCTTTTTTAATTCCTCTTTATTTATTGGAACAATTTGTCTTGATGTTTTTTTATTTTTTATTTTTTCAAAATTTAAATCTTTAACTTCAATATTTTTAAAATCTAATTTTGGTTCTTTTTGATCTAATAAATTAATATATACTTCTTTAAGTAGATGGCAATCAACCAACGCACTATGTTTTTCTCTTTTTGAATTATCTATATTATATCTTTTGCAAAGTGCATCTAGTGAATTCTGTGCGCCTGGATGTTTTTGTCTTGCAAATTCAAGCGTGTCAAAAACATTTTTTATATCTATTTCTTTTTTATTTGCAGTTCTTAGCTCGTAATTTAAAAAAGATAAATCAAAAGGAGCATTATGAATTATAATTTTTTTATTATCTATAAAATTTAAAAAATCTTCTGCTATTTCTGAGAATATTTTTTTATCTGATAAAAATTCATCTGAATAACCATGCACTTTATAAGCGTCCTCCGAAACTGATCTTTGCGGATTTATGTATGCATGAAATACTTTACCCGTAGCAATTTGATTATTTAGTTCTACACAACCTATTTCAACAATTTTGTGTTTTTGTGTTGTAGAAAGCCCAGTTGTTTCAGTATCTAGTATTATTTCCAGCATTTAATAAAATTTTTCTTAATAATATTTTAACATTTTTTTTAACATAATTATTATTAAAATTATTTTTTATTATAAAATCTGATTTTCTTTTTTTATGTTCTACAGATAGTTGAAGTTTTCTTAATCTATTTACACTTTTGAGGTTAAAATTAGCTCTTTTTTTTAATCTTTTATTTATTTCTTTTTTTTTTGCATCTACAAAAATTATAATATCTCTTTTCCTATTTATTTTATTTTCTATTAATAATGGAATATCTAAAACTACAATTTTTTTATTTTTATTTTTCTTAATAAATTTATTCATCTTTTTTCTTATTTCAGGGTGAACAATTTTATTAATTTTTTTCAAATTATTTTTATTAAACATGACAGCTCTGGAAAGTTGATTTTTTTTTACGGGGAAAGAATTTATATAATCGGGTAATATTTTTTTAAGTTTTCTATAACATTTTTTGCTTGTTTTATATAATTTATTAACTTCTACATCAGCATTAAAAACTGGATAACCAAATAATCTAGCTACATAACTTTTACCTGATCCAATATCTCCAACTAACGCAATTTTAATCATTAATTTAATAAGTCTTCATTTATTTTTGGTAAAATATTATGCCATATTTTAAATGCTAATTGTGCTTGATAAATAAACATCATTTTCCCATTTTCAATTTTATTTCCTGATAGCTTTGCTCTTTTAAGAAAATCTGTTTCCATTGGATTATAAATTAGATCATAAAATAATTTATTTGATCCAATATCATCATAATTCAATTTTATTTTATCTGTATTTTTTAAACCTAAACTTGTAGTATTTATTATCATATCAAAATTAGGTATTTCTCCCCAATCTACAACTTCTAAATTTGAAAAAGAATTTTTTAAACCTTCTGCCTTTTCTTTTGTTCTGTTGCTTAAAATGATTTTGGAAGCACCTAAATTTTTTAGTCCAACAATAATTGAAGAGGTCACGCCTCCTGCACCTAAAATAAATACTTTTTTATTTTTAACATTATAATTAATGTGCTTTAATCCTAGTATAAAACCATCTATATCAGTGTTACTACCTATAATTTTATTATTTTTTTTTAAAATCGTATTTACAGATTGAGCTTCTTTTGCTGACGGCGTTAGTTCATCTAGAAAAGGAATAATATATTTTTTAAAAGGGACGGTAACGTTTAAACCACTTATTCTATCATTTTTTACTTCATTGATAATTGCTTCTATTTCTTTTTCTGTTATTTTTTTTTTATCGTAAACAGCATTTATATTATTTTCCTTTATCCAATAATTATGTAGTTTAGGTGATAACGAATGTTCTATTGGATTTCCTATAACTAAATATTTTTTCATTCTAGTTTTCCTAAATATTCTTTTATTTGCTTAATCGGCAAACCCATAATTGTATCTTCATCTCCTTCTATTTCATCAAATAAAGATCGCCCGCTAGCTTCAATTTGATAGACACCATAATTAAATAATTCTTTGTCTTTTATCTTATTTAAATAAGATTTAATTTGGTCAGAATTTAGCTCTTTCATTTTCAAGCTTGAAGAATCCGAAGAATTCCACACCATCGAAGCATTTTTAGATATACAAACAGAACTGATTAATTGATGTCTTTTTCCATTTAATTTACTTAAAATATTAAAAGCTTCTTTTCTTGTTGTTGGTTTTGATATTAATTCACCATTTAAATCAATAACACTATCTGCTCCTAAAACTAGATCGTTAGGTTTTTTTTCGCTTACCTTGTTTGCTTTTAATTCAGCAAGACTTTTGGATATTTCTTTTGGTGTTGCTTTTTCCTTAATTAGAGACTCTTTTACCTGATCTTCATCTACGTTTGATGGTATAACCTCACAATCTATACCATTTTGGTTAAGAATCTTTTTTCTCACTCCGCTTTTTGACGCAAGTACAATTTTTTTTCTCATCTAGAATTTAATATATCTAATGTTTTTATAATTGACGCTGCTGTTTCTTCGACAGATTTCCTAGTTACATCAATAACTGGCCAATTATATTTTTTAAAAATTTTTTTTGAATTATCTAACTCGTTTAAAACTTCTTTTTCATTAGTGTAACTATTTGGTCTATCTTCGTGCATCGAATGAATTCTATTTCTTCTTACGTCTAACAATCTATTTGCATCACATACGAGACCCACTACACATGTTTTTTTTGAACTTTCTATAAGATATTTGGGTATCTCTTCGTTTTGAACAATAGGAATATTTGCTACTTTGTATCCTCTATTTGCTAAATAAATTGAAGTAGGAGTTTTACTTGTTCTACTTACGCCAACCAATATTACATCGGATTTTTCTAAATCATTTATTATCTTTCCATCATCATGCGACATTGTAAATTGAACCGCCTCAATTCTTTTATAGTAATCTTTATCAAGAGTATGTTGGCCGCTAGGAATTCTTGATGCCTTTTGTTTTAAAAGTTTAGAAAAATCTGAAATTAAACCTCCTAAAACTTCAAAATTTGGAATATTACTTTTATTTGCCTCTTCTTCTAAATATTTTGACAATTCTTTATCAACGATTGTATATAATATTATTACATTTTCTTCGGTTTTTGATTTTGTAATTATTTTATCAATTTGGTTTTTTGTTCTGGTAAAAGCATAGTGTATTGTTTTACACTCAAAATCATCAAATTGAGCTTTAAGTGCTAAAAATATCCTATCTAAAGTTTCTCCAGTTGAATCTGATACTTGATAAACTTGGTAAATCTTGTTCATAATGTTGTTAATAAATTATATTTAATAACTGATATTTATAACATCTTCTAAATAATTAAAGTTATTAAGAATAATCAACAATTAATAAAATGAGTTATATACGTTGATAAAATACAAATAAATTACTCACAAAATTAACAAAATATAAGATATATAAATAAATCAATAACTTATATTATATATTAATAACAGGCCTTATTGATAAATTGTATATAACTAATTAATACCATTATTAACATGGCTATATAATACTATTAACTTATTTAAATAATATATTAATGAAACATACATTGTTGGAATGCATTGATAATAAAAAAACTACTCATATACCTATATGGTTTATGAGACAAGCTGGTAGGTATTTGCCTGAATTTAGAGATATAAGAAAAAAAAATCCAGATTTTATTAAGTTATGCTTGAATGAAAGATT
>MDSZ01101197.1_pt1 | contig 10225 bp, 12 predicted proteins | sample 811201 | NCBI WGS metagenome assembly MDSZ01 (sample SAMN05326647, study PRJNA326480) | marine metagenome | isolation source: seawater | place: Indian Ocean: North | collected 2010 | reverse complement strand
TTTTGAAGAAGTGAAAGACGATAATAAAGAAAAAAGCGCTTAATTGACATCTATCTGTCCAGGTTTTACACATGGCTAAAAGAGATTATTACGATGTCTTAGGTGTAAATAAAAATGCTAGCCCAGAAGAACTAAAATCTGCATATAGAAAACTCGCTGTAAAATATCATCCAGATAAAAATCCAGGTGACAAGTTAGCTGAGGATAAGTTTAAAGAAGCTAGTGAAGCTTACGGTATCCTTTCCGATAAATCAAAAAAAGAAAATTACGATAATTTTGGACATGCCGCTTTTGAGAATGGAGGTGGAGGCCAAGGTGGTTTTGGGGGGTTTGGAGGTTTTAGTGGTGCAGATTTTTCAGATATATTTGAAGATTTTTTTGGAGACTTTGGCGGAGGTAGAAGAAGTTCAAGAGGAAGAAGTTCAAATAATAGAGGATCTGATCTTAGATATGATTTAACTATTACTCTTGAAGAAGCATTCTCTGGAAAAAAACAGAATATTCAATTCTCAACTTCAGAAAAATGTAACACCTGTAAAGGAAATGGATCAAAGCCAGGATCAAGTCCGGACAGATGTTCTTACTGTGGAGGAAATGGTAGAGTTCGATCTAACCAAGGATTTTTTACAGTCCAACAAACTTGTCCGCAGTGTGCTGGCAGCGGAGAAGAAATTACCAACCCATGCTCAGATTGTAATGGGCAAGGCAATAAACAAACTTCAAAAAAAGTATCTGTAACTATTCCAAAAGGTGTAGACGACGGGACAAGAATAAGACTTGCAGGTAAAGGAGAAGCGGGTACTAGAGGTGGTTCTTCAGGTGATCTTTATTTATTTATAAACGTGAAATCTCATGAACTTTTTAAAAGATCTGATGTAAACTTATTTTTTGAATTTCCAATTTCTGTAGCAGATGCAGCATTAGGAACTACAATTGAGATACCAACAATCGACGGAAAAAAAGCAAAAATCAAAATTCCAGACGGCACACAAAATGGTAAACAATTTAGATTAAAAGGTAAAGGAATGCCGTTTATGAGGCGAGGTGATTATGGAGATTTATATGTCCAAGTTAAAACAGAAGTTCCAATTTACTTAAATAAGGAGCAAAAGGAATTACTAGAAAAATTTAGAAAAATAGAAAATGAAAAGTCCAATCCAAGTATTAAAAAATTTTTTCAAAAAGCTAGAGATTTTTGGAAAAAATAAAAATGGGATTTGAAGAGATATTTGCTGCAATTTTTTTAATTATAGTTTTAATTATGGTTTTACCAGGATTTATAACTTCTAATGTCATATCAAAACAATTTTCTAAAAATTTGTTCATCTGGACTATAATTGTTGCCTCTATTGTGTTAGTGGCATATCTTATCTATTAATGAAAAAAATAAACTTGGCTATTACTGGTTGCATGGGACGGATGGGCCAAGAGATAATAAAATCTGTTAAAAGAGATAAAAGTTTTAAAATAGTGGCTTTAACAGAAAACAGAAAAATAAATAAAAAGATAAACGGAATAAAAATCGACTTAAATTCTGAAAAAGTATTCGAAAAATCAAATTTAATAATAGATTTTACTATACCGGAATGTACTCTTAAAGTTTTATCTATGGCCTCTAAATTAAAAAAAAAGGTAGTTATAGGCACCACAGGTTTTTCTAAAAAAGAAGAAAAAATAATTAAAAAATTTTCAAAAAAAATCGCTATTCTAAAAGCAGGTAATATGAGTCTAGGTATTAATCTCTTAATGTACCTCACAGAAATAGCATCTAATTCTTTAGGAAAAAGTTTTTTAAGTAAAGTAAACGAAATACATCATAAATATAAAAAAGATTATCCCTCTGGGACTGCTCTTATGTTGGGTAAAGGTATTGCAACAGGTAGAAGAAAAAATTTTTATAGCCAGATAGGGAAAAAATATTTTAACAAAAAAAATTTTCCTTATTCAAATAAAATTAATTTTAATTCAATTAGAAGAGGTGAAATAATTGGTGAACATGAAGTTAAATTTTCGAGTGGAAAGGAAATTATAACTTTGAACCATGAAGCTTTTGATAGAGCTTTATACTCCGAGGGCGCTTTGTCAGCTGCAAAATGGTTGATGAACAAGAAAACAGGTCTTTATTCAATGAGGGATCTTTTGAATTTCAAAAAATGAATGAAATTCAAAGAGCTAAAATAATTTTAAAGATTTTAAATAAAACCTACCCAACAATAAAAGTCCCTTTAAAAAGTAGAAATGTTTTTACTTTACTGATATCTGTGTTGCTTTCTGCTCAATGTACAGATGTAAATGTAAATAATGTTACTAGGGATATCTATCCTAAATACAATCAGCCAAAACATTTTGTAAAACTTGGAAGAAAAAAAATTGAAAAACTAATCAAAAAAATTGGTATTTTTAGAGTTAAAGCAAAAAGTATTTACAATCTATCAAAAATATTAATTGAAAAACATGGTGGCAAAGTTCCAAAAACTTTTGAGGAATTAGAAAATCTACCAGGCGTTGGCCATAAAACAGCTAGTGTTGTCATGTCCCAGGGATTTGGTTATCCAGCGTTTGCTATTGATACACATATTCATAGACTTGCTCAAAGATGGGGTTTAACAAATGGAAAAAATGTAACTCAAACTGAAAAAGATTTAAAAAAATTATTTCCAAAGAAAACTTGGAATAAGCTTCATCTTCAAATCATTTATTACGGAAGAGAATATTGCAAAGCTAGAGATTGCTATGGATTGACTTGTAAAATATGCACTACTTGTTATCCTAAAAGAAAAAAACCTGTTAAAACAAAAAAAGCATAATATGAAAATACTGGGTATAGGAAACGCTATAGTAGACGTTATTTGTAAGGTAAACGAAAATTTTATATCTGAAAATAATTTAATTAAAGGAACTATGAAATTAGTTTTTGACGAAAAAGAATTTAAAAATTTATTATCAAAATTTCAAATAGAAAAAACTGTTTCAGGTGGATCAGTTGCTAATTCTATTGTAGGATTATCTCAACTTGGAAATGATGTTGGTTTTATAGGAAAAATTTCTGATGATAATTTAGGAGTAAAGTATGAAGAGGGTTTAAAAAAAGAAAAAGTTAGTTTTTTTTATAAAAAGAAAAAAGAAAAACTTCCAACAGGTACATGTCTAATATTAGTAACGCCAGACTCTGAGAGAACAATGTGTACTTTTTTAGGAACGGCTGGAAAAATAAGTGAAAAAGATATTGAGATAGAGTCAATAAAAAAAAGTGAAATAGTTTTTTTAGAAGGTTACTTGTGGGATGAAGGTGAACCAAAAAAAGCTTTTGATAAAGCAATTAGCAATTCAAGTAGAGTTGCAATGTCATTATCTGATCAATTTTGTGTTGATAGACACAAAGAACATTTTTTAAGTTTAGTAAAAGAAAAAATCGATGTTACTTTTGCAAATGAGGGAGAAATGATGTCATTAGTGAATACAAATAAATTTGAAGATATAATAGAATTTGCTAAAGAAATTAAGAAACATCTTGTTATAACAAGAGGAGAAAAAGGTTCTATATCAATTATTGGAAATCAAATTTATGAAGCTGAAGCAAAAAAAAATTTGGATATCGTAGATTTAACAGGTGCAGGTGATTTATTTGCTGCGGGGTATCTTCATGGATTAATAAATAATTTCTCTGTAAAAGATTGTTTGAAAAAAGGGACCGAAATGTCATCTAAGATAATACAAAAGATTGGCGCTCGGCTTTAATTTTTTTTTCTTTTAAAACTCCCTTTTCCTTTTTTTGGTTTGATAACACGAGGTTTAAATTTACGTGTAAATAAATTTTTTGCTACTATGTTTTTTTTTCTTTTCAATTTAAAAAGTAACCGTCTTTTGAGCTTAAAATAAAATTTTCATCGTTAAATTTTTGTTTTATTTTTTTTCTCAGACGATAAATATGAGTTTCAACAGTATGAGTTTCCAGCTTAACTCCATAATCCCAAACTTCTTTCTGAAGTTGATCTATTTTCACAGGTGTAGTTGACTGATTTAAAAATATTATCAAACTAGCCTCCCTCTCTGTAAGATCAAGTTTTATTTTATCTTTACTTATTTCTCTTGAATTTAAATTTAAATCATAACTTCCAATTTTTAATTCAGATTGAGAGTTAAATTTATCTTTAAGAAATTTGATATTAATTTTTTCAATTAATTTTTCAATTTTAATAGGATGATCATCCATAATTAAAGAATTTTCTACTTCATTATTTTTTTTGCTAATAATGACTAAATCGGAATCAATTTTTTTTTTAAATTCATTAATATTTGATCGGTCTGCTTTCACAATATCAAAATGTAAAAAATTTTTTATTTCATCGAATATTGAAAATAATATATCATTATTAAAAAAAACTACTTTTTTTTGGTTCATAGTTTGATTATGCACATTATTCTTAAAAATAAAAATACACTTATATTTGATGAATTTCAATTTAGCTGCTGTATTGGGAAAAATGGGACAACTAAAAAAAAGGTAGAGGGTGATAAAAAAACCCCTATAGGCAAATTTTCATTAGGATCTCTTTTTTATAGAAAAGATAGAAATAAGAAACCAATAACAAAACTTAAAATATTTGAGATAAAAAAAAATATGGGCTGGTGTGATGATAGTACTAGTAATCAATATAATAAATTAATAAAAATAAAAAAAGGAATTAAGCATGAAAAGATGTTTAGGAAAGACACAAAATATGATTTTCTCATACCAATTAAATATAATTACAAGAAAGTGAAAAAAAAAGCCGGTAGTGCAATTTTTATTCACTTAACAAAAAATTTAAAAACAAAAACTTTAGGTTGCATAGCATTAAAAAAAAAAGATTTTTTAATATTATTAAAATTAATCAGTAAAAAAACTAAAATAATTATAAATTAATCTCTTTGTCCAAAAATTTTAGATCCAATTCTTAAAAAACTTGCTCCAAAATCTAAAGCATCCATATAGTCATTTGACATTCCCATACTCAGTTCTTTTAAATTAAATTTTTCTCTTAATGAATTCATCATCTTAAAATAATGAATATGTTTTCCGTCATTAGGTGGAATGCACATTAATCCAATTACATTTAAATCTAATTTTGACTTACAAACCTCAACGAAATTTTTTGCCTCAGAAATAGCTATCCCATTTTTTTGCTCTTCGTCTCCTACATTTATTTGAATAAAAATTTTTGGTTTAAAATTTTTTTTTTTCTGCTCCTCTGATATTCTTTGAGCTAATTTCAAATTATCAACAGAGTGAATATAGTCAAATAATGGTAATACAAATTTTACTTTGTTAGTTTGTAGTTTTCCAATTAAATGTAAATTAATATTCTTATTATCAATTTTTATTTCTTGCCACTTTTTCATTGCTTCTTGAACCTTATTTTCTCCAAAATGTATATGACCATGCTTCACTAAAGGTAAAAATTTGTCAGATGTAAATGTTTTTGAGACTGCTATAATTTTAACTTCTGGCTTACTCTTTAGCACTTCATTTTCAATCCGTTTTAGATTATTTACAGTGTAATGTTCCATCATATAAATATTTACTATTTTATAAACGAATTCAATAGAGAAGAAATTTTAAAATTAGATAAAAAAGTAAACATCATTTACCGAAACTATGAAGAAAAAGTAAATTTTAAAACAATTTTAGATATAAAAAAAACATGTAAAATCAGTAAAAGAAAATTTTTCATCGCTAACGATTATAATACAGCCATAAAATTTGATCTTGATGGAATTTATATTCCGGCTTTTAATAAAAATCTGAAGATAAAATATAAAAATTTTAAAAAAATCGAATTAATTGGCTCTGCTCATAATTTCAAAGAAATTTTTTATAAAGAAAAACAAGGAGTGAAACAAATTTTTTTATCACCAATATTTCCAATAAAAAAAAAATAAATTTTTTTTAGATATTGTTAAATTTAATCTTATTTCAAAAATTACTAAAAAAAAACTTATCGCACTAGGTGGAATAAATCAGAATAATATTAAAAAATTGAAAATAGTTAATTGTTGTGGATTTGCATCTAAATCTTATTTAAAAGATAGTATTAAAAATGAGTGAAGTAAAAAAAAAAATTGAAAAAATTTTAAATTTTTATAATAGCGCGAATTATCAAAAAGTAATCGAATTATCAGAACTATTTTTAAGAAATAACCCTGATTCAGATTTTGTATTAAACATTTTAGGACTTACATATCAAAAAAAACAAAATTTTGATAAAGCAGAGAAAATTTTTTTTCTTGGCCATCAAGTAAATACTAATAATATAAGCATTATAAATAACCTAGCTAACAACTTTAAATATAAATATGCTTTTAGCAAAGCTAAAGAATTTTATAATTTAGCACTTTCTAAAAATCCAAAAAACACATCAACTCTTCTTAATTTTGGAAATTTAGAATTTTTATTAAATAATAATGAAAAAGCTTTAGAACTTTTAAAAAAAGCTCTAAACACAAATAACAAATTAATACCTATTCATCTTAATTTAGCAATAACATATCAAAGTTTAGGAAATTTTGAGAAAGCAAAAGAACATCTAAAAAAAATTACTCAAATAGAGGTTAATTTTACTAGGGCTGATAAAATGTTAAGTGCCTTAATTGATTATAAAGAAAATGAAGAGCACTTGGGAGAAATGTTAAAAAAAATGAAAAATAAAAATTTAAATGCATCACAAAAAATTTATTTATATTTTGGAATTAGTAAGGCCTTTGAAGATCAAGGCAAATACGAAGAGGCATCAAAATATATTCATCAAGGAAATCTCTTGAAAAGAAAGAATTCTTCATATGATATAAATAATGACATCAAGAAAATTAAGAAAATTAAAAAAGAATTTGAGTCTTTTGGATTTAATAAAGAAAAATATTCAAGCTCCCTTGAACCTATATTTATTGTTGGTATGCCAAGGTCTGGAACTACTTTAGTTGAACAAATTATCTCTTCTCATAAAAATGTAAGAGGGCTTGGAGAATTAAATTATTTTAATAAAGCAGCCGATTATGAATTTAATTATTCTAAAGAAAATAAGCCAGAAAATAATAAATTTTCTAACATAATTGAAAAATTTGATACATACTTAAATAATTTCAACTTTAATGAAAAAAAATTCACAGATAAGACACTATTAAATTTTTTTTGGATCGGTGTAATGAAAGAATGTTATCCAAATGCTAAAGTTATAAATTGTAAAAGAAATCCAAAAGATAATTGCCTTTCAATTTATAAAAACCTTTTTGATTATGAGGGGGGCTGGTGTTACGATGCAACTGAGCTCGAAAAATACTATAAAATTTATCAAGACATTATCAAATTTTGGAACGAGAAATTACCGAATTTTATTTTTGAAGTTCAATATGAAGAGCTAGTAAAAAATCCTGAGACGCAAATTAGAGAATTAATAAAATTTTGTGATATAGAATGGGACAATAGCTGTTTAAACTACTATCAAAACAAGACTGCCATTAAAACCTTAAGTGTAAACCAAGCCAGAAAAAAAATATATTCAAGTTCTGTTGGCTCATTCAATAATTATAAATCCTTTTATAAGGATTTTTTCAAAGACCTATAAAAAAAAACGGCCCCATAAAGGGGCCGTTATTTGTAATTCAAATTCTAAAATAATTAGAATGCAAGTAATAAACTTACTTCAGTATGCTCAACAGATTTAGCTGTAGACGAACCACCTTTGTTATCAGTTTCAGCTCTTAATAATCTTACTGAAGCTGAACCCATAGTGTAAGATATACCAACACCTGAAGTTTCTTCAGTTGTGTTAGTTCCACTAGGTACGTCATACTCGTTATCCATTTGGTTTACTGAGATAGATAAGTTATCATTTACCGCAAAAGATGCACCGTAAATATCAACGATGTTTCCTGTTGCTGCAGTAGAACCACCATTACCTTCTGACATTTGGTAACCTAATGTTAAGCCACCAACTGCATAAGTAACGAATCCAGTTGTAAATGTATTATCTTGCTCTCTTAGTTGAGAGTGATCTTTTTTCTCTTCTTTACCATAACCAAAACCTACATTTAGACCATCAAGTGGGCTACCTGTAATTGCATAGTTATAACCGCTATCAATAGCGTTAGCAGCGCCAGTGTTTCCACCGTCACCAGATGAACCTGCAGCACTGTTGTCAGTGTGTCCTGGATCAATCTCTAATGATAAAGTGTAACCCGCAAATGTGTTTTTGTAACCAAGTACGTTAGTTCCACCTGCAGCTCTTAAACCATTTGAAGCACCTGTATATGTCCAGATTTCTTCGTAAGCGTAAGGCATTTTATCATCAATTGTACCAACACCAAACTCACCTACACCTTGGTCAAAACCAACTGTTCCCATATCACCCATGTCAATCATTAGTGAAGAAGAAGCAAAAGTTTCTGAAGTGTTTGAGTTTGCTTGACCACCGTCTCCGATAACAGCTGTGTAAGTAGCAGTCATACCATTCATATCTCCTGAACCAGAGAAAGTAAGAGCATTTCCACCACCGAATTTGTTACCGTTAACACCGTCAGTAGTACCTGCGTAAGTTATTTCAGTTTTACCAGAAACTGTAACTTCTACAGCATTTGCTGAGAAAGCTACAAGTGATCCAGCTAGTGCTGAAAGACCTACTTTTTTTAAGTTATTCATAATTTACTCCTTTATTAAATTAATAATTATTAATTATGATGGGCATGTTTACCAATTAACCCCCTAAATTTTGAACATTTTGTATAGAATCTGCAAATTTTATTGATTATGTGACATATTTATCACAAAAAACACATTATTTTTTACCATTTTTTAAGGATTTTTAGTATTTTTATTTTAATAATATATTTAACAATCAAGAATATTTATAAATTATTTAATGACAATTTCACCAAAATTAAAATTATTTTTAGTGTTAATTACTATTTTAACTTTAATTTCAACTCTTCAGAGTTGTGGAATTTATAAACCTGTTGATGCAAGAAAAGTTTCTCCAAATGATGAAGAGAGAATAAAAAAAAATATGAAAGAAGGTAAAGGTTTATCAATTGGTAAAGTTTTTGGTGAGTCTGGAGGAACTTTCCAGTTTTCAAGTTCTAACGAAATGTGGAGAGCTACATTAGAAATACTTGATTTTATTCCCTTATCAGATGTGGACTACGGTGGAGGAATAATAATCACAGACTGGTACACCGCACCTAAGGACAAGAAGGAGTCGTTAAAAATTATGGTTCAATTTTTAACTAACGAAATTAGAGCAGATGGAATTAAGGTTATGGTTTATAAGAAAAAATGTCAAACCGAAGCAAGTTGTGAGTCATTTGTTTCTAATAGTGACTTAACAGGAGAAATTAAATTAGCAATACTAAAAAAAGCAGCTCTCATTAAAAAAGAAGATTTAGAAAAAAAGAACTAATTTTAAAGAATTTTAAGATTTAATAATGGATAAATATAACTTTAAAATTATTGAAAAAAAATGGCAAAATCTTTGGGAAGAAAAAAAATCTTTTAAAACTAAAATTGATAAAAAAAAGAAAAAATTTTATTGCCTTGAAATGTTTCCTTATCCATCGGGAAAAATTCATATGGGCCATGTTAGAAACTATACGATAGGTGATGTTTTAGCCCGTTATAAATCTTTGAATGGATACAATGTTTTACATCCTATGGGGTGGGACTCATTTGGTATGCCAGCAGAAAATGCAGCCAGACAGAACAATTTAGACCCTAAAAAATGGACTGAATCCAATATTAATAATATGAAATTACAATTAAAGGAACTGGGGATTTCTGTTGATTGGGATAGAGAAATATCTACTTGTTCTTCAGATTATTATAAACATCAGCAAAAAATTTTTCTCGAGTTTTATGATAAAGGCTTGGTTTACAGAAAGGAAAACTATGTAAATTGGGACCCAGTTGATCAAACAGTTTTGGCCAATGAACAAGTTATAGATGGAAAAGGATGGAGATCTGGAGCCTTAGTTGAAAGAAAAAAACTCAATCAATGGTTTTTTAAAATTACAAAGTTTTCAGAAGATCTTTTGAATGGATTAGAAAAATTAAATGAATGGCCCAACAAAGTAAAAATTATGCAAAAAAATTGGATAGGCAAATCATTTGGATGTGAGATAGATTTTAAAATTGAAGGTAACTCCGATATAGATAAAATAAAATGTTTCACTACTAGACCAGATACGCTATTTGGAT
>MDSZ01023219.1_pt1 | contig 10225 bp, 20 predicted proteins | sample 811201 | NCBI WGS metagenome assembly MDSZ01 (sample SAMN05326647, study PRJNA326480) | marine metagenome | isolation source: seawater | place: Indian Ocean: North | collected 2010 | reverse complement strand
CCGATATTTTGGTTTATATCATCTGTACGGGTGTCTGTATCTGTGTTACTTGGTGTATCACTTATATTAACCGCTTTTGGCTTATATGGCAGGGGTTCGCTGTTCATTGCCTCTTCTAATCTATCAAGTACCGTCTCGGGTTTATGCCACGGATATAAATAATCACCGTCACTCTGCTCGGTTGTATCGTCGTTAGACGTGCCACCGGATACGAGGTCTCTCGTGCGGCCCGAGCCGCTGTTAGATCCGGAAAGTTCGGGCCGGTGAAAATTTTCGTCGGAGCCGCGCGTCGCGCGCGGGCTTCGTCGCTCGGGGTCGTGGGCCGGGTCAAGCATATGCCAACTCGAAGCTTGAGAGCTCATGTCTAAGCTCATAAAATGTTATTATCCACTCCCTAAAACTCTCCATCTCATCATCAGTTGGTTTTCTTAATAATGGGAATACGAATATGAATAGATTTTCTTTCATCGTCTGTTGTTCATTATTGTTGATAGAACGTCCGCAATAAACATGGGTGGGACGATCAGTAACCAGAATAGAGTATATAGGAATAGTCCTGCGAGTGTCATAGTCAATATGACTGTTCCCAAGAATACCAACTCTATATAAAATATTATAACGTCAATTATCTTCATTGTAATAAATATTGTTTGTGTTGTCTTCTCCACTTTGCACTACTTTTATATTGTACAAAATGAATCTTTAAGTCTGCCCTTGAGGAGTATTTTTCAAAGAATATTTTCTTATCCGCCCTGTCAGAATATTTTGTAAAATACCACCAACCATCTTTATCACCTGCCCTGTCTCTGTATTTGACTCTATATACTAATAAATCTGCCTGTGAAGGATAATCTGTCACATAAACTGAAATATCTGCCCTGTCCCTATATTTGACTGAATAGACCTTTTGTGCTCTCAATGTACAGTATAATATAGCAATTATAGCTACTGCAACGTGTATTACTGAGGCAATTCGTTTGGTCATATTAGGTCTTTATTGGTGGTTTACTTTCCTTCTTTTCATGTCCCATTGTCCCATGTTGACCCCAATCTAATTGTAGTCCACAGTCATCACAAATAAAAACAGGCATTGTGATCATCTGATCTCTTCCATCAGGTGACATAAGAGCTGATAGTTTCTTTATTTGAAAAACTTGTCTAAAGTTTTTACTTCCACAATGAAGATGTCCACGACCCTGACATTTAACATCATTTAGATCTTTCGGGTCAATATTGACCATTGGATTCTGTCCTTGCATCACTTAACCTCTCAATACTTCTTGTCTTTTCTCGCCATATAAATCCCAAACTTGTGGTCCTTTTGTCTTCTCAGTCTCAACTCTGACTTCACCTTCCTTTGCGTCGACAATAAAACTTGTCTCACCAGTTTGTTTATATATTTCATTAAGACATGACGTTAGACTAGTTTGAATGATTTGATCATCATAATCATCAATCGCCTCTTCAGTTAGTAACCATCTATCTCCTGGTGGCTGACGTTCAGCCATTATTTTAATAGCCATTATTTAACTCCCAAATGGTGGTTCTAAAAATTTCTTAAAACCGTTCACAACTTTCGTCCAAAATATATCTTCTGAACCTCTAAAATTACCTACAATATTTCTTTTCTTGCGAGTACGTGTTGGTTTTTTAATAGCCTTTGTTTTTGCTCTTGGCATTTTCTTTCTCCTACAATGATTTTAATTCTTGTGATCCTAACTCCCAGGGATAGACTAACCAATGCTTTGGATTTTTTAACCTTACATGATAGTCAACTTTATCAACTGACTTGGGATCTGCATCAACGACTGCAATTGAAAAATTGTAGTCCTCTTTTGTATCTAACTTTGTAAATTGTTCTTTTAAATATTCTATTGTATTGCCCGTATCGATTAGTGCATCAACAACTAGTATGTTTTTACATTCACTCTTAAGAGGTATATTTTGTCTCATACGCCAATGATACCAATCGAGCATCCAATACCCAGGTGCGTCAGCAACCATTGGTATCCCGAGCTTGTGTGATAACATTGTTGATAAAGTTACACCTCCACGTGGAATACCGTAAACAAACAACCAATCTTTAAGTTTAAGTTGATCACGTAACTCACAAACATTCTCTTCCCAATCTGCCCATCCAACATATGATCTTGTATTATCAAAATTTGGATGTTGTTTTGCATCACCTGATATTGCAATTGATCCTACAATATTTCCATTGCCAATCATCGTTCTTTTGTCTTCCATTTAATAACCTTTGTTCTTTAACTTAACTAAACATATTCCATACTTTTTCTATTATCAAACCAATAAAACCAATTCCAATAACACCTCTCCACTTTGTCGTATTTTCTCTGAACTGTGAATTGAGTTTTGTTTCAGCCCATAATCCTTCATTCGGATTAAATAAATTTTCTTTTATAAAACGTAAATTTTCATCTGTCTTTGAATGTGACCTAAATTGGTTAGCTTTTATCTCATCAATTTTCTTATCAAGTTCATCTAATCTATAATGGACTAGTTCTAAATCTTGTTTGTCCTTCGCGTTCATATGAAATCCCTAAATGTGTTTTATATAAGTATTTCATTATGACTTTTGAAGGAATTTTTTATTTAACTCTTTTGCAAGTGCAACCATTTTTGTTGGATCAATTGTTGTTGCATCTCTACCATACATCTTTTTGAAATCATTCATTGCTGATTCTCTGTTCCAACCACCAGGTTCAGTTACGTAAAATGATAGTACTTCAATTCCTGCGTTACGAATCTTTTCAATCTCTCTTTTTGTGTGTTTAACAGCTGTAGGTCCTGAGTAGTAGAAATCATTAGCGGAAAAATATGGCATACCGTCTGAGTAATTTAAGAAGAATGCATCACGTCCAGCGGAATCACTCATGATCTGCTTTGAAATAGCTTCGAAACATAGCCCTTCAGGTGTTGTTCCTGATGCTGTTAAGAACTGCCAATATTTTTTAATGTGAACGATCTTGTTAACTTTTGAATCATAAAGAACAACCATCAATGGTTTGTACCAGTTTTTATTTGAGATTGTTGTTCTTAGTGTAACTTGAACATGTATGTTCCCAGCCATTGCAGCGGCCTGACAAATTGCAGCTGTTGATTTAATTGCATTATCAAAGTTCTTACCATTCATCGATCCAGAACCATCAATTGAAATATGAATAAACGCATCATTATATTTTTCAACAAATTGTGTTTTGAATACGCGATCGTTATTGAAACCTAGTTCTGCAATAATTCTTTTATCAAGTCTTCCTGATTCTTGACGTGACCATTTTGTAACTCTCTCTTCATTTCTAACCTTCAGTTTTTTACCAAGAATTTTACCAAGAAGAAGTCCTCTATTAACTGCCTCTGTAGTGTCTTCTGTGTAATAACTGTTTGTCCTCATGAAAGGATATAGATCTCTTTTTGACCAATCCTTAGATGATTCAACCATCGAATCTGTAATTCTAGGGTAAACAACAACTTGTGTTTGTTCTCTTGAAGAAGTTCCAACTTCAACTTGATAAGCACCTGAATCTTCAACAGATTTAACTGATGCCTTTTCAGCTTTTGTCAACTTAACTTTTTTAGATTTGCCATCCTGTAATTCTTTTTGCTTCTTGATAGCATTTTTAAGTGATCTTTCTTGACCAGGTGTTAATTCAGGAAGATCCATAACTGTACCTTCACCTTCACCATTTGATCCTTCCATTGATTCAAGATTATCATCTGATTCATTTGAACTTCCACCACTCATAGCCTCACCACCTTCACCTTCACCTGATTCCCCTTCACCTTCTGCGTTATTTGGTTCTTCTGAATTATCAGCTTTAGTTGGGATATTAGAAATAATAATGTCGTAAATATCCATTGCAACTTCAAGTGCATCTCCAGTATTTTTAAGTCTTGAAATATTCTTAAAATCAATTGTACGATAGATTTCTCTAAGTCCTGGAAGAGCATCAAGATCTGTATTTGGATTAGTAAAGTTCATGATACGAAATATATAACTGTCCCAATCAAGTTCACGGTGTGTTCCTGATTTAAGTGCTTTATTAATAACACTAAAATTAAAGTATTTGTCATACATTGCGTGATAATAATTTTTATAACCGGGAGCTGATTTAAAAATGATATAATCAATTCTACGATCTTCAACATAGTTTAGTAAGTTTTTAATCTTTTCAGTTGCAATAGAAGCCTCACTTGAACCATCAAAAGTACTAGTATCAAAACCGTATCTTTCTATAACGACATTATAAAGTGATGAGAGAAGATCAAAATCACTGTGTACGATATGAGATCCTTCGTGAAGAGCAAGTCCAACGTTAGGATCAAAATTCTTTTCATTCATATTACCTGACAAATAAACTTTTTTACCATCTGTATAAGACTCATCAGATGAATTATATGTAACTGGAATATCTGTACGACCAGTAACAATATTCACATAGTTTGCGATAGCTGAGCGATAAGAAGCAAGTGCGACCACATCACGGCCTTTTTTTGTCTCTTCAATATCTTCTCTCCACCACATATCTAAAGAACCTGTAAGATTTCCAGTCCAGTAGTTTGAGTTTTGATTGATTTTTGTCATTTGTTTTGTAACCTCTTTTATTTGATACCCTAATCTAGCCCTTTTTCGCGACAAAGTAAAGGCTTTTTTTCACTTTTTTTAAAGTTTTTGAGGGGGCCTGTTTCCTGTTTTTATTGCGCAATTCAACAGTAATACGAGTTGGAACGGATCCTGACATTTTAATGGTCTCACCCAACCTCAATAGAGCTACGGAGCTTATCCCGTTATATCCTTTTTGAGGTCCCCAAAATTTAATTCTTTTGTATGTTGTTTGTAAATCATTCATAATTGATATATCAATCTAACACTTTTCAGGGACAAAGTAAAGGCTTTTTTTTAATTATTTTTAATTATTTTTGCATCCGTTATAATATCTAAACAACTTATTTAATTTTCTTTTATCACTATTTTCCAATATTCCTATCTCAACATAACCAAAACAGTTTTCTACAAATTCTTTATCGTCATGGAATCGTTTAACGTCTGAATCTTGTAAAGAGATAGGAATTCTATTTATCCAATTCTCCATAGCTGCCTTGAGAACCCTTAGTTTATTATCCTCACGAGTATCATCAACTTCAAACTTAACGCCACCTACATTAAAAGTAACTACCTTATTATCTAATAAAGAATGCACTATTATTCTTTATCCATCTCAACTTTAAGTTCACATCCAAGATGATTTGTTCCGGATCCTATATAGTCATACTCAACATCAAATGTATTGTCACCACAGAGTTCACATACCCAAGTTTCATATGCTTTTTGTTCCTCATCATCTCTCTCTAGGGTATAAGTACCTCTAGATTTTAATGCTGCTACTATAAGATCTGTTACAGTATGTCTTGCTGCCTCAGAGCCCAAATTGATCTGGGATTCTGACATGTCGTTCAATACCTGTCTTATTATCTCCTTCATAACTCTTTCCTTTTGTTACATAAATGTTGTCATAACAGTCTAGACATAATTGACCAGCACCTGAAATATATCCGATCCTAAAATCAATGTGATCTTCCCTGTCATATTTTGATTCTACTCCACAACTTACACATGTGTCTTTCATTTGTCATCCTTTTTACCAAAAATCCTTTCCCAGTTCTCATCGAACCTTGCTTTATTTGTTACTCTATTTCTATCACCTTTCCCAGCGGGATATGATCTATATGTCTTACCATCACCTGTTCTTTTTTCAGACCAGTTTACACCATCACCTCTCTTGCCCTTGTTGAACTTATTTTTGTGATCATTAAATGACAATGCAGGTCTGTCAACTGGTTGTGTCTCTGATGTGTGCCCACCTTCGGGTGCCTTCTTTGGTTTTCCGTCTGGTGCCTTCATAATAAATTACTCCATTTCATCAATTTCATTTTCTTTAAATTCGCACCATTAGATAATTCTGGGCGGGTAATTATTTTATTCTCAATCATCAACTCTAACATACACATAACATCTGACAACTCTTCTTTTAATTCGTCTCTTTTAAAATCCTGCATTCTTATTGCCTTAGAACATTCCTGTATAAGTTCTCCACACTCTTCCATCGTGATAACCATTAGTTCTTCTAATTTTTCCATTTCAAACCATTTCCTTTGTAATTGATTTGCATCCATTTCAATAATAAGTATTTAATCATTTATGAAACCAATGCATTTTACCAGACGGTCCATGATATACATACCATCCACATTGTTTTTTAAAGACGCAATACCAAGTATCATAATCATATGAACTGGTTGGTCTTAGGTGTTTCATATTATACCCACAGACACACTTTGGTGTATTACCTAACCATACCCTTATCACTAATTTATATAATGATCTAAAAATCCCCATCATCAACTTGAAATACTGTGAGTCCTTCTTTTCTCCACATGTCAACAACCTTCTTTCTATCGTCTACAACCATAAATACACTATCCTTATTTAACAACCAGCCCTTTTTTAACTCATCATCTGGTAAAAACTTTTGATCAACAGGTCTCATTTTTAAAAAATGAAATGGTATCTTGTGACGTGACAACCAAGATCTAGTGGTATTTTCAGTAGTATCTAATCTCCCAGAAAAGATTGCAATTGTAAATCCTGCCTCTGCGAATAATTGTGCAGTCTTTACAACTGGTTCATTGGGTTCATCAAGCTGTATATTTTCTGGATCGAACCAAACATCCCAATCCATCTTGCCATTTTTCATAGCTAGATCTCTTCGTTTATCAACATTTGCAAGTGTCCCATCTAAATCAAATATAATTGTATTCTTAGACATTGTATGTTTCTCTTCTTTTTTTTGCTTTCTTATAAATTCTGTTTACTGCTAACTTTTGTTTGTTTGTCAATTGACCATATCTTTCCGCTGATCTTGCAAGATTTTTTATGAAGTAAATTGCTCCATCCGCATACCTTTGACTATAATTTGCTAATAAAACTTCAGATTTTGCTTCTTCTAAGATCTCAAGTATCTTGTTAATTCTTCTCTCACGTTCAGGATTTGGTGCACTAGACTCAACATATCTCTGAACAGCTCCATTGATAGCCGCCTCCATCTTTGGAGTAATTTTTCTACCATTAACGATAGCTTTGTACATGTCACTTATAAATTTCTTGTAACCTGTTATATTATTTTGTTCTGGCCAATAATTCCTATCTTCTAAGATATGTTTTAACTGTTGGCTTTTCCTATCAAACCTAAAGTTTTTATGTTTTTCTGGTAATAATGGAATATATTTTTTCAAAGTAACCTCTTTTCTCATGATAGAATATAAACATAAAACTATATTCGCGTAAAGGCTTTTTTTAATTATTTTTATTCAGAGTGATTCCACGGTCCTTGATACCATGTTTCTCCTGTATTTGGTATTCTAATTAATTGATAGTATCTATCATCTATCTGAAATGGGTGATTGAGTGCAAAAGGATTTGTCTCCTCAAATACAACGCGATCTACTAATATTTCTTTTATCTCTTCTTTGTAGACGTCAGGCATTGCCATCATTGTAACTGGTTCTACAAGTTCTACTTGTATTTGACAATGAATATCTTGACTTGGGACTAATCTATATGGGACAATTTCAACAGAAACATCCTGTCCTCGTAAGATTCCAGACAATACTAAGAATAATATTATCCATGTTATGGGATCGATCCATTTTTCTTTAAATTGAATCCATTGTTTTATCATTGTAACTCCTTGTTTATTTCTTTTTCTCTGCTGGTCTAATACCAAGTTCACTTAAAAATTCTACCCATGTTATCTCTTCCTCAGGAGGTGCCTGTGGTATTCCCATCTTATCAAGTAGCTCAGAATAACTAATCTTATTTATTAACGCCTCTCTTAATCTTCCGAGTCTAATGAGCATGTCTGAATTTTCCTGAAATATATCCATCATTTGTTCGATTGCCCATATTGCTTGATTCAATTGTTTTCCATCAATTAGATATATTTCTTTATTGTTGTGATAACGCATTCAATACTACCCTTTGCTCTTTCTTATTCATTACTGCTATTCCTGCAAGAAAAGAATTTACATTTGATTTTTGTATCAGTGTAATAGAACCTGTACTGTACATGTCGTTGACTTTGCTTACAGCTTTGTGATAGCCCTTCTGTTTATATATATCGATCGCGTCTTGTTTAATTGAGCTTGTAGAGCGGGTGGACGGAATCGAACCGACATCTCCAGCTTGGAAGGCTGGGGTATTACCTTTATACGACACCCGCTTTTTTTGTTTGTACTCTTTAAGCCATCTGTCCCAGGAATTGGAACCACCACCTGACTTGCGGCCAACTTTGACAGCACGCCTGTCTAGTGTCTGTAAATGCTTTTTAGTGTCCTTATCAACTGGCTGTACATAACCACCAGTCTTATGAGGATAAACGATGTGTGCTGAATACGGCTCAACACGACTACACCTTGTGCACTCTTTATATCCCAGGTAAATTCTTGTGTTTGGCATAAATTTGCCGCATTTTTTACAATTCCTATTATTCATATAAAATAGAATCTAAGCATAATAATCTTCACTTGAAAGGCTTTTTTTGATATTTATTATAACATAAGAGGACCCAACGTCCTCTTTTTCTTTGGAACAAAAGGAGAATAACATCATGAAAGAAGCTATCACAATGGTTAAAGGTTGGATAGATGACTTGGTTCATCTGCTCATGTCCTTTGTGGCAGTTGGTGCCATGTCAGAAGTCCTCTTTGGCAGCGGTGTCTTCGGTGTAAATGTTATTGGAAATCTAACAGCTATCATAAGTGAATTCGGGTCCTCCGGATTTGCGGGCCTAGTCGCTATGTTAGTGTTAGTCGGATTGTTCCGTAAATAAAGGAAAGAACAGTCTAACTGTTTAAAAAGTAACGGGCCGCTTGTGCGGCCCGTTTCCTTTAATGCAAGAACTCTGGCCATTAATTGAACAATGGTTACTACTTTGGCTCCCTAGAATATTTTACTGTTGTTTGTTTTGTTTTTTATGTAAACTTTGGTGGGATAATACTTAAGATTTTTTCTCAATCTTATTTTCCAATTGTGTTAATAACATATCAATCTTCTTTAATTTTTTAGGATCTGTAATATTTTCTCTTTTATTTCTTAATCTACCATACGCTTTCTGTAAATCTATTAACGCGATTCCCTTCATACTTCTTCTATAATATAAATGATATAGTGCCTCATCCTCTGCCTCTGCTCCGCGAACACCAGCAACTGCTGTTATCTGTTCTGTTTCATAAACTTCAGAATCTACTATATCTTCTATCTCATTCCATACAGTATTTTCCCACATTGCATCAATATCAAAGTCTATATCCTCTACAGATGCAATATCAATACTATCTTGAATTGCTTTTTCTCTTGCTCTTATTCTTGATCTTTCAGCAAATTCTCTTTCTAAATGTACAGATCTTATTGAATCACATTCAGATAACCAACTACCATATCCTTTCCACGCGGGTGAACCTTTATAATCTCTGTATTCTGTATCGTCGCAGTCTTGTCCATACGCGACATCTCTTTTAAATTCTGATACTCTTTGAATGTCTTGGTCTACTAAGACTTGTGGATCAACTTGAGAATATGTAACACTTAGAAATAAAAGTGCTATGTATCTCATAATATGTCAATTTCTATATGAAAATTTCTGGTGGGATTTCTATCATAGTCTGTTCCGACTATTATCATATACTCACCTGGTGGGATTTGTGCAGTCCATTCAGTGCGATAGAGTTTCCAAACATAAGTTTCTATTCTATCTCTACCATCTGTGAATGGGTCAAATGATATTGGTTGTTTGTGAACAACTCTACCTTTTGAATTTATTATGTACAAACGTGTATTTTCTTTCTCTACTCTGTATCTAATCTTTACAGCATCACCGCCATCTTTATCAGTAGTTTGCCAAGCTTGAAGTGGAAAGTAGTTAAAATCTTCCATCGATGGTTCACTAGAACGCAACATAGGCTCGTCATCTCCTCCTCTGAAGAAGACGACAAAGCCTAATACGAAGCAGATTGCTCCAATTAAAATTATTTCAAGTAGTTCTTCGTTTTTTGATTTGTACATAGGTTGTTTATAAATAATAGGGGATAGAATTATCCCCTATCAATTATTGTCCTTCGTATATTTGAGGTACTTCAGCTAACTCGAATG
>MDSZ01230291.1_pt1 | contig 10226 bp, 6 predicted proteins | sample 811201 | NCBI WGS metagenome assembly MDSZ01 (sample SAMN05326647, study PRJNA326480) | marine metagenome | isolation source: seawater | place: Indian Ocean: North | collected 2010 | reverse complement strand
AGCGGTTGGGCTTGAAACATTTGGATCAAGGCTATAGGCCTGAAAGATAGCTTTGTCCATACAGCTTATTTCAAATTCTGCACTGCCTCCATCGGGTCTTAAGTTTACAGTCTGCTCTATAATCCTCGATGGATCTATTGGGGTTGCACTAAGGCCATTTGGAAGAATCATTGGAACAGTGTTCTTCGTGCTATTAACACCCCATACTCCGGGTAGAGTATCTCTAAATAATGCATCGGCAAAATCATCAGCAAGTCCACCACTCATATTTCCAGCAGAATTTCCTAACTCCTGCCCTTGTGAAAGCTGAACCGGATTCGTTAAGAGTTCTTTTACTATAGACATTCTGTTCATTGCATCAGATTTATCTGCATCATTACAATAAAATCCACGAATTATTACGTACCTACTTCCAATTGCCATTGTACTAAGATTTGTCATCATGTTGTAATATCTAGATTGATTCTCTTTATGATCAAGAAGTGTAGATATATTACTCGATGTAATATTTGGCTTAGGTGGAAACACTATCGCTGAATCTGGCTGCAATGGGGTATACGAATCATCACCAGTATTATTTCTATATACGAGAAAGTTTTCATACAGTGGGTTTCCAACATATTGCTGACCAATTACATCCAGTGGACTTGGTAAGTACTGACCAGGCGGGTGCCCATATTGCAATCCAAGTGTAGTTGTGAAGTTACTTCCAACTGTAAACCTATGCCCAACCGATGTAACATAATAAAGAAGCCCCTTGTATGGAAGATAAATTGTGTCACCAGGTTGATAATATTCGTTTCCAACCACAGTTAGTGTACCGCTATTAACCTTTGTTCTTTGCTTTTGAAGCTCAAGAACCGCATATGGACGACACTGCATCTCTGCATCATTTGCAAAAGGAAGATCGAAATCTTTTGGCTTATATCCATACTGTCTCCACAGATCAAAGTCTGTGCCACCCGCCCAAAATGCAACGCCCTGAAATGCCGCTCTAAATGCATCCCCTACAAACGGGGCATCTCCCGTTACATTTACGCGTGTAAAGTCAGGAGGAGCCTCTGTTAAATTTGCACTAATGATTTTGTCATCATTAATCACGAACCTCTTCCCTGACCCTGGGCCCAATAGGTTTTTGGTATCGTCCTCAATCAGGTGGTCAAATAACGAGCCTTTCGTTGCGTCACCAGTAAATATATCCCTCAGTGTTGTGGCTGAATTATACAGCCCCTTAATTACTCCGACTCCGCGACCCTGTATTAACGAATCAGAAGCAACAACTTCTGCATTTGCAAAAGAAAAGCTATCTATACTCTTATTTGAAGAAATAATTGTTGCTCCGCTGGTTGTGGTAAGGACAAATGATGTCGAATCTCCTGAGTGCTGAACGGCGCTTACATAATGCTCTCCATTTACAATAGCACTATCTACCCCACCTACTCCTGATATCTGAATATAATCATTATTTGATAGATCCTTCATCCTCTTTGATGTTACAACCATTATATATCCAGAGTAACTTCCAGAATCTACTTTCTTCATGTCTTTTATGGGAACAGCATTACTGCTATCAAAATCATCTTGAACATCAGCCGACATCACCGGGCCCTGTGTTCTGTCTAAAAGATTCTGCTCACCAGTTTCTAATATTGTTTCGATTCTTTTAAGCTCTTTTTCTTTATCTATATTTCTTTTTAATATAGAAGTTAAGCTATCTCTTTTTGAAACAGCAACTTCTAGCTTTTTAAGCAGGTTAAATACATGCGATGAGTCTACTTTGTGTTCAGAGGCCTCAGGAGCATCACTTGGCCTGAAAGCAAAATGATTTAGATCTATTTTGCCATTTCCAGCAATTTCATACAGAGGATCTGTTGCCATTCTAGATTTATAAGAGTCTCTTATGCTATTTAAAGAGGCTATTGTTGCAATCTTTTTGGCCTCAGAAGAACTTCCTGCTGGTGGGTCAGCAACACTCGCATTCCCGGTTCCGGAAAATATACTATCAATAAGGCCAGAGCTATGAAGGGATTGTGTTATTGGATCAAAAACGCCTATTTGAGTCTCAGTGTCTCCATTTATAATATCCCCCTCGCTAGAGTCAGATTGTTTTATAGATATGCTTGCCTTTAGATTAAACATTGATCCAGTTATGCCGCCGCTCTTCTCTTTGGAGTCCCTAAAGGCAACACCGGATATTGAAGTAGCCCTTGCTCCAGATCTACTTACGCTAAGCCCAAAAAAGTCTAGGGCGTTACTTCCGCTAACAGTCATTCCCGGGATAATTCTATTATCTGGGTAATATCCAAGTAATAAAGCTAGTAAAACTATCTTTATATTTATTGTATGGATATCTTTTTTAATAGATGCAATTCTTGTATCAAAAAGATTTTCTAAGAAATCTGGAATAACATTCTTGCCCTCATATTTCTTTTGTCTAACAAGCTCTTTTAGAACGGTAAGTGGTGTTTTATTCCATTGTGGTGGTCTAAACTCTATATGTCCGGCAGTATTGCAAAACAACTCAAGATCCAAGTATGACGCAGCATCACTACACTTAGTAAGAGGGCTATAAAACTTGCCCTCCCAGATACTCCAGCCCCCAGTGTTTAGCTTTGCAATATAACTTCTTATATCCGTATTATTATCATACTGATCTGATACTATAAATAGGTTGTTATCAACGTTTAGCCGTATGTCCTCAACCCTTCTTTGTGCGCCAACAATAGTCATCGCTCTTGATACCTGATAGTCAGCTTCATAATCCCCAGTAAATGGAAGAACTCTGTTTGTGCCAAATAAATTAAAATTTGAAACCAAGGCATCACGTCCAGATATCTTATTCTGCTCATATATAGTGCTGCCTTGTGCAGCCAAACCAGCCGTAATAGAGTCTATTTCTCTAGCTAAGGCTCTCACCAGAGGACTCTGAACTCCGGATGGATTACTTGTGTTTGGAGGAAACTGCTCATTTAAGAGCCTCTGTTTCATTATAAGATCTGCCTTTCTTCTCTGTAGTTTTTCTATATTTGAATTAACCCTGCTTCTATCTATGGAATTATTTGTTGCCTGCATAGTTGATTCATTGCTCATCGTTATCATTCTGTATGGCCTAAAATTTCCAAGTCTAGAATTTTGTGTTCTAACTGAATTTAAAACTGCATATAATGGGTCCATTGAATTTAAAGTAGTGGAGCTTGGGCTTGATATACTTCCAACTTCAAATGCTTGCTGCATAAATGTCTCTATATTATACGGCTGTCCAACAATCATTATGCTTAAAACATTAGCTATATCTAAATTATTAAGAACATCTTGAGCTATATTTAAACCATAGCTTCTAGAATGTTGCTGCAAAGAAACAAAATCTCCATGTGACGGATCTGTAGATGTCAACCCAGCTGTTGCAGTTATAATTCCCGATTTCCACCTATATACAAATCCACTTGGGTGCTGCATTATTTTGGCACCACGCAAAGAACCTCCATAATTATATTGCCCCTGAACAAGGTTGCTTTCGTTTGCAAATTGTCCGTTCAATATTCCCGAATCATATGATAAAAGCCCCGTATTTAATAGGTATTTGTTTTCACTTAATAACTCTGGCGCCTCTGTTGCTTCAATTCTTCCTTGCTCATCTTTCTTTATAACAAACGGGGTAAGGGGGTCTTCTAGCACACCCTGTGGGTCTTGAAGCGCCGGTGAAAGCATGACCCTAGACCAACTGAGCCATCCCATATTATCTGTGCATGATACAGACATTTTATGCATTCCGCCACTATAATTCTGACTAACTCTGGTTACAAAGCCTCCAAATACATGCATCATCGATAAAGAGTCAGTATTCCTCAGCCTCTTGTATGTATCCAAATCAAGGCTTTCATCTGTGTAAAGCCTCCTTTCTGCTTGCAATATTACATCATCAACCGCATTTTCTTCCCAGTCTATAGGATGGGGACTATCAACGCTAGTTCCTCCTCCAGAGTAGTCTTGGGTACTTCTGTTTCCACGAATAAGAAAGTGCACACTATCGGCGGGATTAATAAATGGCTTTCCAAGATAAAAAGTTCTGAGTCTATCTCTTATATAGTCAACATCAAGAGTTGAGTCGAGGCCTCCAAGGCCAAGCATTTCAAGCCCTGCAGCAGCTATTGACGCACCATCAATGGGCCCCATATTTGGATCACCAGAAGTCATTGAGCTAAGTAGGCCTATTGTGCCATTAAGACCATCTTGTATAGCAATTTCTATATCATCATCAATTATGTTTGTGAGCCTATATGGATCTTCCATCGTAAATGAAGCTGATTGTGGAGATTTAGCTGTACAATCACAATTTGTATTAAAGTTTGTAAAAGAAGTTATCTCTATAACACCCGTTCCTGGGCCAACATCATAATTATATGAAGCAGACGGATCAACTATCCAGCTTGTCAGGTGGTGGTCCTTAGAGAATGTATTTCTTTTAATCATAGACATTATATCTCTTAATACAGTCTCTTTTATTTGCTTATCTTCATATTGCATCCACTCTGTTCTTCCGTAATGCACTTCGGCCAAAGAATTTCTTGCAGCCCCCATTACCATGTCTAAAGCATGACTGGAATCAATCGTACTGCTGTTACCATTAGTTAAATCTGATATTTCATTTTGATATACCGTTCTTATATCAGGTGCCCATGTATTCGGAGAGCCGTATCTAGAGGTAAAGTCCTGCTTGATCATATCCATCTGATCTCTAACGTCATCAATTGGAAGTGTTAGAAATTGTGTGTTGTACAAAAAATCAGCAAAAAAAGATAAATGAACCTGATTATATTTTTCATAAAAAGTATCTAGCTTAGTTAGACTTTCATAAGCTCTTATCTGGGCAACTTTATATGCAAATAGAGCCTTTGTAGTTCTTAATAACAACTTCTCTGTTTTGTCCATCCACTTTAAATCATTACCACTTTTCATGGCAGAAAAGGCCTTTTTCTTAACCAAAATTACTGCTTCTGGTGCCATAGATATAATATTTTTAGTTTTTGGTATCCAAGAATTTGCTCTATCTTGGTCTATAAATACAGATACCCCATCTTCAGTGTAGGAATAAGACTCCTTGCTGCCCGTTCTGTCCAAATTGGGTATCCAAAGTGGATTCTGAGAGCTCATAACCCTGTCCATATAGGAAGATTTTGCACTATTTAATCTTTTTTTAAACTTTTTCAAGTCGATCCTCTTATATTACTTTATACTATTTTTTTGAACTTTCTGATCTATTTAATGGAACCGTAACACCGCCCGGATCAACTTCCGGCTCAAGGCCTTCCTTCGGCGGGCCCACCTCTTTGCCCTCAGAAACATTATCTTTTGATTGAAATCTCTTTATATATGTAGTCGGAAAGCTTAGTCCATCATCAATTCCCATATTCTCTTTCTCTATTGGTATAGATGCAGGGCGGGCATTACCAGAAGAATCCCTGGGGTTTCTATGCCACGGCATAAAGTTGCTTCTTCTACCAGTTCTCCTTGTTACCTTCATGGAAAAGTTATAATCAAATAAGCCTGGGGTATTCGCCCTCTCTGTGACAGTAAATCCTTCAAAATACCCTCTAAACTGCTCTCCTTGAAAATACAAATCAATCGATGTAGCATACGCTGCCAAGTTAGGAACTGCTACAACCCTCTTTGTATTTTGAGCAGATACCCTCTCGAATGCCTCAACGGTTGCGTTAATGGTGCTTTTAAAGCCTTCTATCAAATTACCAACTCCGCCCTGACTGAGTATGTTTCCAAGCTCAGTAGCAAAGCTCCCTACATTTTCAATATTTGCCGGATTATTTAACTCACTTATAACAGCATTATTAGAGGCCTGAATCCTTCTTAATAAGTGCTTTTTTACCTGAAAGTGTTCATTTCTATATACATCTCTAAGTATATTTATAGCTTCAATACCACCAGATCCAACCTCCCCACTTGCGTTTATAGTTGGAAGTCTCTCGCCCCAGTATTGGACCATAAAGCCCCCTTTTGTTTGCGTATCTCTAACAATTTTTTGATCTCTTATAACAAAGCTTTGTGGGTTTATATACATAGGAACCCTCTGTCTTCCCTGTGAAGAGTTAGAGGTTATATGCAGTGGCTCAGTTGGAACCAGGAATACCATAACATTTCTTTTTATATAATCATATGGATTCATATTAAAATATCCTCGAAAAATCTACGTCTATTAGCGAGTAATCAACCAGCAAATGTCCATTTTCACCAACAATTGATGCTTGCGGAACTTCATGTGCCATAACACCCCTATATCTACCTGGCATATTAACTATATTTATATATTCAAATTCATATATATTAATACCAAGCTTTGAAGCTCCAACTAACCTTATATTCTTTTTAAGCGTGATGTTCATCGGGTGACACCACCCACTCTTGCAAGAAGTGTTCCAAAATCTCTCGTTATATTGAACAAATATGTTTTTATATCTACATTTTGTTCTTTTAAGTCATCTAACAAGCCCGAGTGGGTCCGAGCCTGATCTAATATAAGCCTATCTACAGATTGTAATCCAGTAGATGCAACGGGAGATGTTGCAATGCCCTCTATAGCCCTCCTGGCTCTCTCTCCTGTTGCAACCATACCCCCGGTTCTATCGTCCAGGTTACCCATAACAGTTTCGCCACCACTACGGATTACAGAGTCCAAAGATTCAAGCGCAGTTTGTACTGATGCAAGATTCTGCGGCGAAAATGCATCCTGAAGTCCCTGCGAGTATGACGCATTAAATGCAGCGCTTTCTTCTGTCGCCACCCCCCTTCTGCCTGCCGCTGTTCCTCTGGCTCTCATGATATCATCTCTATTTGACTGCATCGTAGCACCAAGTTGAGCAGTTGCTATTACATTCAACTTCTTAAGCTCATCTACTGTTTCATTTCTTCCCTCTACCTCGCTGTTTATCTGGTCTCTCAATTCTGCAGCAAGCTGTTCGTCACCCGATGCGGTTGCACTTTCTAATTCAGATAGCATTTCTAATGTTCTTGTAGCTGATTCCTGCCCCATTCCAAACTGACCCTGAAGAAGCTGCTGTTGCATATAAAATGTATTTTGAGAACTCGGATCCTGTGCCGCCTCATTTACAGTCACAATCCTTCCGCCACCAAAAGATCTCAGCGTCTCTGCCATAGAGTCTGTCATTGAGCTTGCGAGATCAGTTTGTGCTGCCGTATCACCCTCAGCATTTAGCATCGCTGCTTGGAGTTGTACACCAGCACCAATTGCTCCGCCGCCTCCACCAAAATCAAGCCCTCCTCTTATTTGTAACAAATATGCTTTTTCATAACTCTGTATCACTCCGGCCAGCGAACTTGTTAAATCTGCTGCCAATTGTGATGCATTTTCCATACCTAGGCCCATAGAGTCTAGACTATCTGCAAAACCAAGCATAGCTGGTTTAGCAAAATCAGCAGTCATTCCTAAAACATTAAATTGTTGAGTAGCAGACTTTAAGCCCTCCATAACGGTAGACACACTTAGTCCCGTTTCTCTGGCAACAATTCTAAACCCAGCCATCTGTTCAACCGCCTGCTGAGCAGAAAGTCCCTGCTTCATTATTGCATCACCAAGCTTACTAACATATGCTGCCGTTTCCATACCCATTGATCCCGCCTGAAGTATTCCCACGCCAAGCAAGCTCATTTCTTTTCCCGCAACAGATACTGTTTCTGTCATATAGCCAGTTTCCAAGTTTGCTCCAGCCATAGCCTTTGTAAACTCTGCTATCTGCTCTCCTCCAATATACCCATATTCTTCAGACGCAAGAGCCATTCTTAGCCCGTCTGGTCCAAGCATCGCCTCTGATAGGCGCCTGGCCTCTTCAACGCCTTCGCCAAATGCACCGGAGAAACCCCTCATTTGAGCTTCTGATTGTCTTATGGCCGATGAAAAGCTATCAAAATATGATATTTGCTCACCAAAAAGTGCTAACTTATCTGATGCTACTTTAAACGCCTCGCCAAGTACGTTCATGCTTTGCATAGCCTGGGATGTTTGACCTGAAAGACCAGGTAAGATACCCACAAAAGAAGACATGGTGGTCAACATAGCATCTGTTGCCTCACCCATTTGCGCCAGAGAAGTCACCATCGCCTGGTAGCCACCCTCGCCCTTTGCAATGGCCTCCTGAAGGGTTCTGTGCGCATCAGTTGTCTTATCTAACTGATCGGCATAATTATGCCATATCTTAGTTAATGCGGTTATGTGGGTATGCTGCGTTTGCAGCAAAGTATTAGTATCTTTTATTTCGTCATTAGATGACATACCTTAACCTACTCACTATCTATGATTCTAGATATAGACGACAAATCTCTCGGAAGCCTAGTATCTCTGCCACCAGAGTGGCCCTTACTATTAGTTGGTTTTAAATTAGTATTTTTTCTAATGCTTTCAACATCTGGATTATCGCGGAAAGAGCCCTTCTTAAGTATATCCTCAAAAGACTCATCATCAGCAAAGGTATGTTTATCCGAAGAGTCTCTTGCGGCTCGTATATTCTGTACAGCTTCCGCATTCCAAAATGAAGCCAAATACTCCACCAAGGCTATTCGAGAATCGCTGGATTCCTCAAGGTCTTTTTTTAGCATTCCGACATACCATCTCCATTGAATTGGAGTAATGGACGAAAACCTTGGATCATCAACCGTACATTTCCATATTTTACAAAGTTCCCAACGCGCCCATGATGATATGTCGTCAATTATTTTTTTAACTGTTTGTCCGAAGAATCCTTATGTATAGATAGAGCTTCATTTGTCATTTCATTATATTTTTCAAATAAGGCGTCTAATACGTTATTTTGTAAGCTCTGAAGAGCTTGGCTTCTTGATATCAAATCATCTTCTTCACATAGCTCGTCGAATGGTACATCATTTATGCTTAAAAGAGCAGCTGCAAGGGTGAGGTCTCTAACGTGCATTAGGCGCTCCTCCTCATCTAAAATCATAAGTGACTTTACAATATCTTTTTGTTGTGCTCCAGATAAAGTCGTCATTACAAACGTAAAGTTTCCAACTTCAACAACAGATTCGAGTCTTCCAAGAAAGATTAGGTCCTCTAAATTACCAGCTTGCTCTATTGAGTCGGCAAAACTAACTCCCTCTTCCTCTTCCTCTATTATTTCATCTATCTGATCTAATACTTCATCTTTTTGCCCCAAGGCCTTCTTGGTCTTTGGGCTTCTCTTTCCATCGGCCATAGAATGACTTATGGACGCTTTTCTTCTTGGCATAGCAATCTCCATCCTTTGCTAAGATTTTACCAAGATATATATTTTCTTTCAAAAATAACTGATAAAATATTATGTTATCTTAATAAGCTGCGGATATAAGTCCGGGAAAGTCAAGAGAGCCTCTTCTCTTGCCCCTGTCTGCTGCCTGTTCAACCTTATCTTTATCAAACGGCATCTGCCTTCCGCCTCCAGCTCCTTGGCTATTTGCAACAGCTTTTCCGCCTCTTTGTGAGCCAACATACTCACACTCAACAGTTGCGGTCTGAATGATTATATAGTCATCCGTTCTATAAGTTTTTCCAATTCTTTGGAAAAAGCAGTTGTGATAAGTAGTTATAATGGACTCTGAACCAACGCCAGAAAACTGATCTACAACAACGATGTCAAATGGAAGTCTTTGCGAAGCTATATTAACATACCCTCTAGAAAACGCCTCTGTTATGGAAAGTCCATCAAATGCGACTCTCTGTAAATCTAGGGATATCTGTGTTGCAGACTGTGGAACAATCTCTATTACGCCATCAGTTCCGACTTCGGTAATTCTTCTAAGTTGACGAGTTTGTGTCTCACCAAACTGCTGTACTGCTCCAACGGGCTGATCATTTACATATATTATAATCTGTGTTGATAGTGCTGTATGTATAGTATCTTCTAAGATACTTCCTGTTTTTGGATAAGTTGGCATTAGTTATTCTCCTAGATTACTCCGACTTCGATGTCTACAAAGATGTAATTAATTGGGTATGCGGGCTGGAATCTCAAAAATACATTCCATTGCCTTGGATCAACCTTATCTCTTTCTACAGAAACATCATCAAATCCAGTTATCAAACCCTGACTAACCATAGCTGACATTATGCTTGATGCACGTGCCGTCATAAGACCCTGAGTGTTTTCATCCTCTACTTTGCCCAAGAAGCCCCTCAGGGATTCTCTTAAGACCCCTTTGACTCGATCTCT
>MDSZ01178165.1_pt1 | contig 10227 bp, 1 predicted proteins | sample 811201 | NCBI WGS metagenome assembly MDSZ01 (sample SAMN05326647, study PRJNA326480) | marine metagenome | isolation source: seawater | place: Indian Ocean: North | collected 2010 | reverse complement strand
ATGGAATTCTGGATATCAAATACCTACTATTACTACAAATCAAGCAGATATTATTGTTAAAAATGGAGATTTAACTAATTGGCCTAGTGGAGGAGGAACAATTAATATATTTGATGGAAGTAATAATGAAACAGTTACGTATACATCAATTAATGGAAATACAATTCAAGGTGTTGCAACAAGAACAAATACATATAAAAATTATTCATTAATAACAACAATAGGCACTTACAAAGATAATTTAATGGTAACATCACGAGGAATAGATAGTACAAGTGCAGCGAATCATACAGCAAATGATGTTTTTAGAGAAATAGATGGTAACAATGTAATTAATTTTAACGGAAAGACAAGTATTAAAGTATTTTCAAGTGGATATCAAATACCAACAATCACAGCAGAACAAACATCTATTACTGTTTTTGGAGGAGTATTATCAACATGGCCATCATCGGGTAAAATAAGATTTTATGATGGTACTAATGAAGATATAGTTACATATTCGTCAATTAATACATCTAATAATACAATTAATGGAATTACATTAAGAAATAATACTTATAAAAATTATTCATTAGTACATAGCGTAGGTGAATATGAAGATAATTTAATGGTAACACAAAGAGGTGCAGCAAGTACAACAGCAGTATCTCATGCAGCGACAACAAATATACGTGAAATAGATGGACCTACTCGTATTAATTTCAATGGTAAAACAGGTGTTAAAGTATTTACAGATGGTTATCAAATACCAACAATTACAGCAGATCAAACTGATATAGTAGTCATTGGTTCTGACTTATCAAATTGGCCATCTGGATCTGGTAGAATAAGATTTTATGATGGAGTCAATGAAGAAGTTGTTACATATACAAGTGTAAATACAAATACAAATACTATACAAGGTGTTGCTCCTAGATCAAGAAGGTATAAAAATTATACTCTAATAAATACTGTGGGTGAATATGTAAGAACTTTAATAATTACAGAAAGAGGTTCTGATGGTACAACAAATGTATCTCACACAATAAATACTACGGTCAGAGATATAGAGAATCCTAATATTATCAACTTTTCAGGAAAATCATCATTAAAAATATGGAATGCGGGATATCAAATACCTGAACTATCAACAACTCAAAATGATATTCAAGTTATAGGAAATGATATTTCTGGATGGATTACAGGACCAGGTAAATTAAGAATATTTGATGGAACAAACGAAGAAACTGTTAATTATACATCTATTGATATTGCAAATAATATGATTAGAGGAGTTGCAGCAAGAACTAGAACATATAAAAATTATTCTAGTATAAATATGATTGGTAAAACAATTAGTAAATTAACTAATATAACAAGAGGTTATAAAGGAACAACAGCAACATCACATAATGTAGGAAGTATTGTTGAAAAAGATACCCCTAGAACAACATTGCAAGATAATATTTCAAGTAGTGAAACAACATACATAATACTAAACGATGGTTACGAATTTCCTGCTACAGGTAATCTTGTAGTTAATGATGAAGAAATATACTATAGAATGTTAGGAAGATATTTATTAACAACTGGTGTAAATGAAACATTAGGTGTCGTTGAAAATTCTATTTTTGCGTTTGATACATTACGTAATCAGTTAGCAGGAACAACCAGTAATTCTCAGCAAATATTAATGATAGATTCTTCAAAATTTTCTCAAAGAGGTACTGTTACAATCGATCAAGAACAAATAAGATATACAGGAAATACAAATACAGCGTTGACAGGTTTAACACGTGCTGTTAATGGTACGACTATTGCTTCACACGTTGTCGGAAGTTTAGTTACAGAAAATAAATCAACTAATACTACACAAGCAGTAAGTTCCACAGAAACAAATACAATTAGTATATGGGATAATTCACGTTATTCTTATAAAGGTATAATTAAAATAGATAATGAACTGATTAGATATGAATCTATAACATCAACATCACCTAATTGGACTTTCAATACATTATCGCGTGGTTTTGATGGAACAACAGTAACATCTCATAATGCGGGAAGTATTGTAATACAAGTTGAAAGAGAAACAACAGTAAATATACCTGAAAGTGAAAGTTATACTGAAATATCACGAACATTAGCGGACATACCAATTAATAATGCAGCAGGATGGTCTCCAAATTCATACACACCTACATCAACAACATTAACATCAAATCTTAATAACACATCAACACAAATATATGTAAGTGATTATTCTAAATTTGATGTTTCCGGAGTTGCAATTATAGGAAATGAACGAATTAGATATTTTTCAAAAACAGGTAATTATTTAAATGCACTTTCAGGAAGTATATCTGGACGTGGTTATGATGGTACAACAGCAACATCTCATTCAACAGGTGCAAGTGTAATAATGTACGAAGAAGACTTTACACCAGATACTAGCGGTACAATAACAATTACTGGAAATGGTAATTTTGAAACGGTTACATATAGATCTATTGATATTGCTAATAATTTAATTAAAGGTGTTGCAAATCGTATTAATGTATATCCAAATAATTCCGTAATAACACAGAGAGTTATCAATACAAGTGATCAGTTAGAGAGTACACGAAATGTCACAGATGTATCAGGAACTATTATATCAAATGCGGTTATTAATACAAGTTCTACAATAGAAATTAAAACAGATAGTGCATGGGCTACTACTACTCTAAGTTCTAGTATAACAAACACATCAGCAACAACAATTGATATAACATCAAGTGCAGGATTTTTTATTAAATCTGGAGTCACGTATTCAGCATTAATAGGTACTTATCCATCTAATTATGAAATAATAACATATACGGGAATAACTGGAAATCAATTAACAGGTGTTAGCAAAGGTGTTGCAGGTACAACGGCATCAACATGGAATTCAGGAATATCTATTATACAATGTTCAGGATGGGCATGGACAGAGTTAGATACTCCTATAACATTGTTGCGAAATAATACTTACTACGTTACATTAAGTTCATATGCAAATATGTCTGATCCTTGGAGATTTGGTTCATGGAACCAAAGTGCCGGACGTATGTGGCCTAGGGATCCTAAATACATTAATATCCCCGACTATGTTGATGGAAGTGGTAATAGCAATGTAAATAGTACATTAGCAAAATATAGCGCGAGAGTATATAGTAGAACACAGGCTAGCGGAACAGGTTATCAAAATATTAATTCACTACCTGATGAAAACACAGATGAATACGAAAATACTGGTTGGCCTGTAGTAAACTTCTCATCTAATTTACAAAGTAGTCAAAAAACAACATATAATATTAATTTAAATGTAACCGATACGCAAAATAATACTACAATAACTAAAGCGGCTACAATCTCACGTTATTCAAATATGTTCTTCATATATTCTAATATTCAAGCAAAATCATCTGTATATAATGATTCACAAGCATATTTAACAACTAGTCTTCATAATGGATATAATAGATTTACATGTAAGAATGATATAATATCTGGTACAATACCATATGCTAATAAAATGGATATGTCACGCGGGTGGTATTCAGATTCATATAGTTTCGGGGGAAATAATATGTCTGTTGAATTTAGTCCGTATTATAATTATTCAGTAGATGAGAAAACACATCATGGATATGGTATAATTGGATTAAGTAATAATAACATCTATTTGTCTAAAAATAATATAGATTACGGTATTGGATTTGGTAATTACGGAGGAAATAATGTAGACGGAAATACATTGAACATAGGTAATTATACAACATTATCTACAGACAATTACACAAATTGCAAATCAGTATATCATACATCTATTAATAAATTAATGGTTGTTTATGAAGTATCTAATGTATTATACCTTAAATTATATACTGTTATTGGTACATCATTATCTCTTGATAATACAACAACATTACGATCTGGATCTGTAAATAAACTTCAATTAAGTTTCGATCACTCTCGTAATATATTACATGTATTTTATAAAGATTCTGCAAATAATAATTACGGAACATATATTAGCGCTACAATTAATAATTCACAAGTATCACTAAGTACAGAAAAAACATTTAACACTGTTAATAAATATGTTGATAGTGACTTATCTGTAATATATGATAGTAACGCAGACGTGATTGCCTTATTTTACATTAATAATGATAACAAATTATGTTGTAAATTAGGCTCAATAGTTTCAAATAACCTTGTGTTATCAAATGAATATACTAGTAACATAAATAATATAGTAACATTTAATTCATATTATGATACTGTAAATAATAAAATAGTATTAACATATATATCAACCAATACTAAATCTATTGTAGTATCCATTATAGATAGTATTCCTGTATTTGGAAAATCAGCAACAATATATTATTATGACTCTATAAACATAGAATCATGCTACACATCTCAGGGTAAAGGTGTTGTTGTTATTCACGATATAAATAATCTAAAACTATCTGCTGTTATAGTAACATTAAATGGTTCTGAAATAGTTGCTGGGGAAAGTTCTGATATGTATACTGCAATTACGTGGAATACAAAATATGACAATACATTATCATGTATATACGATAATTTTTATAATAGAATTATTGTATCACAAGTCTATAAAATAAACAATAGTGTGTTTACTAATACTGGTCACATATATAATACGAATAATATAATGTGGCATAAAGCACAGCAAAAACATACTATTGCAAATGGAAATGCTTCGTATGTAAATACTGTTTATGATACAGATACACATCAAGTATTAATGATATATAATAATAATACAAATCAAGCATATCGTGTTATGAGATCATATATTGAAATATATACTGGTATGAAAGTTTATGAAAATGGAGTTGTAAAATACACATTCCCGGACAATGGTTATTATTCACGTAATAATAGATATAAGATAAAATATGATGAGACTAATTCTAAAGTAATTTACTTAGTCAATGATGTTCAAGTATATTCGACAACATTATCGTCATCATCATCATTTTACTTTAAATTTGTTCATAGTAGGCAATCAGCAACAATATCTGGTAATTCAGTTAACAGAACATTTAAATGTATCGCAGGTGTTAATGCATCATTAAATAGTACGATTATTGATTTGAAGTTATCATCTTATAAAATTTACAATAATAGTCATATAGTAGGAACAATTATTCCTACAACATTCTATGATATGGATAATGATGTTACATATACTGTATCTGGATTTGATGGAAATTCATTCTATACTAATGGAAATAGATTATATTTACGAGATAATTCTAATTATATTGAGAAAACATCATATTCGATCGTAATTAATGCAATAAATACATATGGAAATAGTTACAGTAAAACTATAGATTTACAAGTTGTTGATGATAATACAAATAAGAATGACATACTTGATATTCAATTACATAATGATTATGTTGCCGATTCTAGCGGGGATGTATTACCTATATATGTAACATCTGGAAAACAATCAGATTATAATGTAACTTTATCAGGAACTGATGTAAATTATTTTAACGTATTAACCAATAATGAAACTAAATATTATGATGCATCTGGTATTAAGACATTAGGTACATATACATATCAATCTGCTGTAAAATTATCGACTAATACATCAAGTATTATAGAATATAATGTTACAGTTGCAGCGTCACGAGACAATAATGGAAATAGATTTTATATGGATACATTGCAGACTCCATTAATTAATTTACAAAAAGGCAAAACATATAGATTCTTGCAAAGTGATGCAACAAATGGTACTCATCCATTACGATTCTCGACAACATCTAACGGAACACATAATAGTGGTGTTATATATACAACTGGAGTAACTGTTGTAGGTACACAAGGTACAGCAGGAGCATATACACAAATTATACCAAGTGAAGATACTACATTATACTATTATTGTACAAATCATTCTGGAATGGGTGGAATGACAAAAGTAACATCATCATCTATTGTTGAATATACTGTTAGAGTTGCAGCATCCCAAGAATCAAGTGGTAACAGATATTTTATAGAAAATTTGGAAAATCCTAATGTATTATTGACAAAAGAAATTAAATACAGATTTTTACAAAATGATTCAACAAATGCGAATCATCCATTGAGATTTTCAACAACATCTAATGGAATTCATAATAGCGGCGAAGAATATTCTACAGGTGTTATAATTTCAGGAACTGAGGGAAATTCAGGTGCTTACACTGAAATAACACCATCAAGTACAATGTCGATTTATTATTATTGTGTTAATCATTCTAATATGGGTTATGGAGGAAAAATATACAATAATTTTGATAATAAAGGAATTATACATAGATTATATAGTCCATCAACATATTATTCTATTGTAATAGATGCAGAAACAAATAATACAAATACAGGTTGTTATTTACATGTATCTCATGTTAATGAGTCTACTAATGTTGAAACGGTATTAATATCGAAAGAAAGTTCTAATCCTGTACATAGTATTTCTGATATAATTAAAGGAAATAGAACTCAACAACAACATTTCTTCAAATCTAATACGAATGGATATTTAAATATTGGAGTTCATTTTGAAGAACCATGGAACAAAGATGACTTCTGTATTATCCATGATATTAAATTAATAGACGAGAATATTATTACACCATGGAAATTAACAAACCCAATATTAACAAAACCTTATAAAAATAAACCAATATCATCGGGAAATCAACAAGATGTATGTGCTGAAAATGGAATTGCAATAGTAGTTGCTGATCAAGGGTTTAATATTCCAGTAACAGGTAATAAATATGATGGATCTTTATCGCGATATACAACAGATGGTTCTTATAATCGTGTATATAACGGATCATATGATATAGGAAATAGTTATAACTGGGAAATACTTGATTGTAATGGTGATGGTGTTCAAAATATGGTAACAAAACCGATAGATAATAATATTGTTAATATAAAACTTAAATCATTAATTATACCTAATATTGAAATTAAATCACTAAATGGAGGGAAATTAAGTGATTACCCATATTTATATGTAGAACTTTCAAATGTTTCAGGTGAAAATAATGGAAATGTAAAATATATATCATCATCTAATCCAAATGTACATAATGCATTGTTTACGGTTCCGGTAAATAATATATATAATATCGATGATAACAAATTTATAACATTAACAGGAGATGAAGAAGTACAAACTATTAAATTTGATACAACTACAGATATTAAAGCAAGAATATATCTACCTGATGGAAATTTGTTACAATTAAGTGAAGAAGATACAATACCACCACTAAGTGTTAACGGTAACTTACAAATTAGTGTTGTATTTGAAATAGTTCAATGAATTTAAATAAAATATTTTATAATATAAAATATTACAAAATATGCAAAGTAAAAGAGAATATATTGAAATAGATTCAACATATAGGGATCGTAGATTATTTCCTAATCCTTCTGATTTTACTGTTAATGTAAGTAGCACAGGTACTGTATCTGATGCAAATGATGCACTTAATCCATTATCAAAAGCATATCCTATATATAATTTTCAGGGACCTCATCCAGAATTATTAGGAATAGATAAAGATTTTAGTGGTAATGATACTAAATTTTTGCTAGGAGGTACGCCACAATCTAGATTTGGAAGTTCAGGACAAACACAAAGTCATAACATAGGTCATGTATTACCATATAATAATCAAAATGGAGACAGTGTAATTTTAAATACTACAAATCCATGGGTTATAAATAAAAAAGTTGATAATCATTATGGTTCAGGAAACAGATTTAGTCCTAATTTAGATGGTAATTCAATTAATAATATGCATAAAGGCAATTCATTATACAAAGGTGTTGATGAATTATATACTCTATATCCTGAAATATATAGAAATAGTTTATATGAAAACAGATCTTATACAGGATTTCCATATTCAAGTAGCAATGATAATTATTATGATGGTTTGAGATTGTGTCGTTATACTACACAAGATACAAGTGGTATCAATCCATTAGAGACGATTACAATAAATAATTACGAAGGATCTACATTATTATACAATTCAAATAATGATATAAGTAAAGTAATTGATTATAATTCTACACAGAATTTAACTACAAATGATATAGATAACTCAGAAGTTTTATTTAATTCAGGAAAACATAAATGTAATTTGGATAATCCATTCTCAAAAAATTGGAATTTTAATGATTATTGGAGTATAAATGAAACATCAATGTTATCTGTATCAAATCCGCAATCAGTTGTAATACATGGAGGTAGTGATCTTGATGATTATTATACAGGATATTATCTAGAAGATTGTACTTTACCTTTATCTAATATTAATTCCACAAATAAACAGGGTGTCGTATATGATTTAAGTAATATTAACAATAGATTTAAGAAAATTGTCTCATATGACGGAAAAACAAAAAGAGTTAAATTCGAAGACGATAATGATTCCAATGGTTTTATCACTGAACATAAGACAACAAATAACGCAATAGAAGATGAAAATTATTTTAATATGAATTGTAATCCAGATAGAGCGAATCGTTTTGAATTATCAATTGGAGATAATGGAAATAATTCTACAATCGGTACGCAATTATCACCCGCATTTAACAATGATGGTACTAAATATATATGGTCAGGTGCTGATGCAAGTGGTGCAAATGGATGGATTCCTCAAGATAGATATAGAATTCGTAAGGAATTACCATTAGTAATGGGATGGGGTTTTAATGAAGATCGTGATGGTGCTCATGCAAGATCTTCACTTGCAAGTTCTTCTGCTCATTTTTCAGGTACAGGTCCTCAAAATGGACAAGATGGGGCCGTGTTTGAATTTAAAATTATAGATGGCGGTAAAAACTTTTTCATAAATAATAATGAAGTTTATTGCGTAGGTAATTCATATAGCAATAATATAAATAATATGTATATACAAATTACAGAAATTAATAATAGAGGTTCTATATTAAATGCTAAAGTTGTGTGGGGTGGAAGTGGATTTACAGAAAATTCTTTATTAACTATTTTTAATGGGACTACAGAAAATAACGGAACATTACAAGTAATTAATGTCGGACAAAGTATTGATCTTAGCAATGGATTTATCGGTAAAACAACAGGAGTATTAGATAGAGAATATAATAAATACAAGGGTGAACTAATATATATTCCATCAAAAGGTCCTGAAAAATATGCATCGCAATATTTAACTAAATATAATTTAACAGGTCATTTAAAATCTAATAAACCATATTCTAATGGAAAAGATCCATGTTATATGGGTAATTTCCCTAATGTATTTAAAAATAATTCAAATTCAGATTTTATAAATTTTGACATAGGAAATGATAGCGGTGCATTACCAATTAAATTATATATTACAACAACAGCAACATTATTAAGACAAAATCCTACTACAACAGAAACATGGATATTAACTGATGCAAATCAAAGTAAATATGCATCAAATGGTATAGCGTGTATTATAATTAATCCATCTTTTAAAGATCCTGTTACAGGGAATAAACATGATGGAAGTTTATCATCAAATGGTATGAAAAGTGTATATTTTCTGCCAACTAGTCCTCCAATTCATGCTCCGATTAATGGTTATAATAGATATAACATGGATAATAGTTATAATTGGGAGATATTAAAATGTGATGGAGACGGAGTGTCACCTCTTATATATTCAAAAAAACTAGATGATAATAAATATAGAATAAAATTAGATTCTATAACTATACCAAATGTTATATTAAAATCGGGAGTTGGTAATAGAATATCTAATAATTCGTATATTTATCTAGAATTAAGAAACGATGGTGATACTAAAAACATTATATCTGGTAATAATCCTAATTCTAATAATGCATTATTTATGGTACCTATTAAAAATATTCCTAATATTGATGATTCGAAATTCTGTAAATTGGATGGAAACGATCAAATAAGTGAAATTAAAATAGATATAACAAAGGATCTTAAATTTAAATTATTTTTTGGAAATGGTGATTCATTTATATCGAAAGAATATGATAACATACCTCCTTTATATCCTAATGATAATTTACAAATAAAAGCATTATTTGAAATAGTTCAATGAATTTAAATAAAATATTTCATAATATAAAATATTATAAAATATGGAAGATAAAAGAGAATAT
>MDSZ01126503.1_pt1 | contig 10227 bp, 9 predicted proteins | sample 811201 | NCBI WGS metagenome assembly MDSZ01 (sample SAMN05326647, study PRJNA326480) | marine metagenome | isolation source: seawater | place: Indian Ocean: North | collected 2010 | reverse complement strand
TCACTTTGGTATTGATGGTGCCAAGATTATCGAAGTGGAACGTCTCCACCCGGAAGTGGCCAAGCAAGTCCCCATGAGTAAGCGAGTGATGTGATGAAGAAGAGCGTAACAAAGTTGGATGATATGGCGGTGGCCAGGTTAGCCAAAGCCATGAAGAAACCCAGTGTGCCAACGCCGTCACTGGTAGCGTTAATGAAACGGCGTTGATAAAGATTGATAGTTATAATTCGTCATCATCGTGCCATCTATCCGTTAATGTCGGTTGGCGTTAACAATGAAACGCGGGGAGCCCCGGCTAAAAATTATCTTTTTTATGACGGCTCATAAGCACAATAGCGTATGGTTTCATAAAGAGCGTTGTCTGTGCCTTTTCTATAGTTGCGATGAATTTGAGAGACGATTCGAAATTGTATGAGTTGAATCTGCTTAAAGTCAGAGCCGCATACTTCTGGCTGAGCAAGACTGTGATGCTGAAGCACATACTCTTTGTTTACATTTACATCCTCAAAGAAAGAGCTATCGTCGACGTTTATTTTTTCAATCAATTTGGTTGCGCATCCATCCGGATGTTGGAATGTAATCTTGCTATATTCAACGCTAAACTGACACGTGTTTTTAACAATATCAGCTTGCGCCGAAGTTGAAAAAGCAATTAGGATAAAAAGGGGGATAAGTAATTTGTTTAGCATTGGCATAAATTAACTCTCTCGTGTAAAGTTGATTTTTATACTTTAACAAAAAAAGGGTAGATTACAACATTTTTGTTAAGTCATTTCCTGTCATGATGCGGGTGGTTGCCTGGTGTTCTGTAACAATCTTGTTCCGACAGAGTGAAAGGGTATTGAATTTAACTTTCAAAAAAAACACTGGTCCAGCGTCGGATGTGACTTTTAATGAGTTTTTTGTTTCAGAAAACTTATTTAGGAGGGATATTAGAATATATCATTTTAGGAGGGTTGCGACTCGATATCGCCGTGCCACTTACCCGTTAATGCCGGTTGGCGTTAACAATGAAACGCGGGTCGTCGCAAGCCTGAAATAAGTTGTAAGCCAGTTCAGCTGCCCGGATGTTCGTTTCTATTTCCACGCCGTAATCAGCACTTCAAATGTTGATTCAATTTTAAGTTTCCCCTCATTTCCGTCCTCAAACCAAGTGGCAGTGCATGAGCCACCTTTTTCATGAATTGTGTCTACACTGACCACCAAGGTCTGAGAAACTTTGCTTGGGATTTCCACGTTTGAAATGCACTGACTCCTAAGGAACTGAACGTCCTTAGGTGTCGGAAAGGTTTCTTTCAATTCTGCATTGCAACTTACGATGTAGAATGCTGATACAAGTATCAGTCCATTGGACTTTAGTCCCACAGAGATCTCCTTGCTTAGTGTCTAGGGTTGATATAAAAATAAAACAAAACAATTTTGTGAAAATCACATTATCACAAAGTACAATGTTTATCCAGATAATATATCTCAGGATGGTTATTAAAAGTTGTTATTTTGGGAGGGTTAAGACTCGCTATCGCCGTGCTAACTAACCGTTAATGCCGGTTGGCGTTAACAATAAAACGCGGGTCGTCGCAAGCCTGAAATAAGTTGTAAGCCAGTTCAACCTGCGCTTTCAACGCGACGCCACCGTCGGCCAGTCGTCACGAACTCCAGCATTGTCACCTTTCAATTCCAATACTTCTGCATTTCTCAGCCGCTTTTTCGAGTCGCCGGCACCCCTCCGGATCAAAATTTTCATCATAAATGATCTCACAAGGAAAAGAGGTTGCGCTGTTTGCTACCGTGTCATCGAAAATCAAGGGTGCGCCGTAACTTGTTTGCTGATGAAACTTTAATGACACGGGACAATGGTTTTCAATCTCAACCCGAGTAATCGTAAAAAGCCCGTGGTTTTTCTCAGACACCTCCCTGAAAGGGTCAAATCCACGTTCATCTTTTGGCGGTGTGAAAGTGGCTACTGCTAACTTGGTTTCTGCGCACTTCATCGCCGCTGAGAAATCATCGTCATTTCTGATTTCATTGATAACCACAACATCTCGATTGACGAGTAAAACATCCGATTTTAGCCATGCGGCCATGACATTGCGCTTGCCTTTTCCAACAGGCGAAACAAACACAACCAAGCCTTTGTTGTGTTTGGAGAGCGTTTTTAATTGCTTTCTTGTCGACGGCTCTATATTGAATGGGTAGGTGGTTTCGCCGTCTTCGCGCCCGCATGCTGAAGTCTTGCGTTCTGCCGCCGCGACGTGCTCTTGAGCAACGAGGTCAATGCTCTCTTTGGTGGCATCAGCCGTCAAGTGATTCAGTACAGCCAAGTCTTCTGGATGCGCCGTAGGGGCGTCAGGAAGTACTATCCTTAATTGCATGTTTATCAACACTTTCTCTGCCACCGTCTCGCTTACGAATTGTGGCTCTCTCATTAAAACGCCAATCATAAAGGGGAACCGTTCTTGGGTTATACAGCCAATCGGTTTGTTCTCGGCAGCGTCGAAGCCAGAAGATTTAACCTTTAACGCTTGGTACGACACGTAACCGCACAGCCTTGAATACAGATTGAGAGCTTTGTTCCCTCTGAGCTGTTTACTGTGTGTAAATTTTGAAATTAGCTCACAGCATAAATTGGCTTCTTGTTTGAACAGGGGTAATTGCGCTTTGGCAATGGTAACTGGGGATAATACAGGCATACTGAAATCCTTTTGGCATAGAATCGTATCAAGTGCCACTCTCAATACCGCGCCATGGTTTCAGGTCGTGGTGGGTGTTAACTCGTTGGCTTTGTCATGTGGCCCAGATCAGGATGCGAGTACACCCTTAAAACCATGATAAAACAAAAAGATTGTATTGGCAATACGCTTGCACGTTTGTTCCCACGTTGCGAATGTTGATAATCCAGACATGGTCGCTTACGCCAAAGCATTTACGTTTTTTACTACAGAAAGTGGTTCAAACATCATAATGGCCTTTTAAATAAAGCTGTTAATTGATGAGATAATCGACGTGCTTGCACGATGCCTATCTATTGGCTTAGAGAAGGAGCCCTTAAGTAAGTTCATCAAGTCCCCTTTTGTGGGCTCCTTGCCACTGTAAAGGTAGTCATCTACCATCTGCTTAACAATGGCGACATCGAGCCCGTACTCCTTTGCCAGCGCATCAATTTCACCCTGACGCTTCCTGTCCGCGAATTGCTCGAAACGTGTGTGGATATCACCCAGCTCGTCTTTTTTGAACAGTTTGGCGTTGGGTTTGATTTCTTCGTCAATAAACGCGGTAAACAAGCCGGCTTTGTCCCGGAGGTTTGAGTTTCGCTCCAGCGTGTCCAGTATCATCGTCCGGATACGCATAAACTCTGCATCGTCGTCTTCGCCGTCCAGCCGCTCGATCAGGTTGAGGATGTACTCGACGTTGATTTCAGCAGTGTCGAGCAGCTCGATATCGAACTGCATGGATTTCATCTGTGCTGCAATTTCAAGCTCGTGCTCGCGTTCTTTTTCTTCAGCCTCGGTCATCTTGCCTTCTTCACGAAGCTTTTTGATTTCTTCCTCGCGCTCTTTGGCTTTTCTCTTGCGCTCTTCTTTTTCAGCGCGCTGAATATCTTCGAACTTGTCCCGGTACTTGCTCTCGAAGTCGGCCAGGTCCTGTTCGTCAATTTCCAGTTTCCCGGCCTGAAGATCGTCGTCGTAATCCGGGAAGGTTTTCAATGCGTTCTTCATGCGAATGACATCGCGGAACGTTTGCATGAAATGGAATTGTTCTTCTTCACGCACCAAATCATCGACAGCATCAGGTGTAGGTGTCTGCGTCTTCAGTTGCGTGATTTTTTCGTTAAACTGTTTTTTGAGATCAGGGTACGGGCTCATGATTACCACACTGGTCACAGTCCCCAAATCACCGCCTTTTGAATAACGGTTGGCGAACAGCATCAAGGCTTCATCTGTGGCCTCTTTGAGATCCCGGTAACATACGATGTTGCCATGGGACTTTCTGATGTCAAATACCCGGTTGGTGCGCGAGTAAGCCTGGATCAGCCCCTGGTGCCGCAAATTTTTGTCAACATAAAGCGTATTTAAGGTCGGGCTGTCGAACCCTGTCAGGAACATGTTGACCACCAGCAGGATGTCGATGTCCTGTTTGCGTACACGTTTGGATATGTCCTGATAGTATCGGTAAAAGTCCTGGCTGTCACGCACATCGTAAGAGGTACCATGATCAAGGTTGTAATCTTTGACGCAATCCCGCAGGAAGTTCATGCGGGAGTCATCCGCGCCGGCTTTTACCTCAAGCTCATCCGTTTCAGACACCCCGTCAAATTCTTTGCTGTCATTACCGTTGCAACTGAAGATGGTGGCAATGCGTAATGGGCGCTCTACGCCTTCCTGAGAGGACTTGATGAGCCGGTAGTATGTCATTAACTCATCGACGGAATTGACGCACATCATGGCTGTGTAGACCCTGTCGTGCGTCTTATTGTCATGCACAGCAAGGATGTCGTTAACCACCTGCTGAATTCGCTTTTCAGAGGTCAGATAATGTTTGTCGTTAAGCAGCTTCTCGTTTTTCGCTTCCACATCCGAACCGGTGTATGTTGCCCTGACTTTGCGGTAATCAACCGAGAAGCGCAGGACGTTACCGTCTTTGATGGCATCGGTAATGATGTACTTATGCAGACAGGCCCCGAATAAGTGATTCGTGGTTTTGGTGCCCACGCGTGTCTTGATGGCGTTTTCTTCAAAAATCGGCGTACCGGTAAACCCGAACATCTGACGTTGATTGAAGAAATCACAGATGCGCTGGTGTGTGTCACCGAACTGACTGCGATGACACTCATCAAAGTTGAACACCACACGTTCGTCGCGCAACGCTTTAAGTACCGGTTGGTACCGGCGCTGGCTGATGGCGGTATTGAGCTTCTGGATGGTGGTGACAATCAACTTGCACCCCGGGTCGTTAAGCTGCTCCACCAGTTTACGGGTATTATCAGTGGAATCCACGCTGCCTTCACTGAATGCATTGAATTCCTGCGCAGTCTGGTAATCCAGATCGCGGCGGTCCACCACAAACAGCACCTTGTCGACTTCTTTCATGCCACTGATGATTTGGCTCGCCTTAAACGATGTCAGTGTCTTCCCAGAGCCTGTAGTGTGCCAGATGTAGCCGTCACCCCGGCCAATCTCAACACGATTAATCATGGCTTCCACGGCATAGTACTGATAAGGGCGTAGTACCAGAACGGTTTTGCGACTTTGATGGTGCACAATGTACCGGGCAATCATCTTGGAGACGTGGCACTTTTCCAAAAACGTATCGGCGAAATCAGACAGGCGATTGAGAGGCTTGTTGTCTTCGTCAGTCCACGGAAACGTAAACTGATAATTCAGCTTGTTGTTGGTCGAGAAGTAACGCGTGTTGACACCATTGCTGATCACATAAAGCTGTATGTAGTCAAACAGCCCGGCGTTCTGACCGTATGATGTTTTTCGGTACCGGACAATCTGGTCAAACGCAGACTTTAAATCCAATCCGCGGCGCTTAAGCTCTATTTGGATTAACGGCAGGCCGTTGATCAGAATAGTGACATCGTAACGGGTGTTCGACGTGTCACCGTTGTTGGTGATCTGCCGGGTTACCTGGAAGTGGTTTTGACACCAGTGGCGTGAATTGAACAACTCAAGATTGACCACGGTGCCGTCGAAACGGTTAACCATCACGCGCTGACGTAAGCGCATCGACTTGTCGAAAATGGTGCCTTTACGCAATTGCGCCAGTACCTGTTCGAATTCGTCGTTGCTCAGCGGGTTGTTGTCCAGCTCTTTGCGGTTATGGTAACCAAGCTGCTGGCGAAAGTTCTCCACAATGGATGATTCGTTGGTGGCTTCTAAAACCTCATACCCAGAATTAGCTAATTGCTCTACCAACTGTTTTTCCATTTCGAGTTCACTTTGCGCCATTGCGTCAATCCTTTTGATTCTGGTTGTTCAACATATTATCACAAATCTAACGAAACAAGGGCGGCGTTTCACTTTCCGCCCTCATGTCCAGTGTTTCGCTATGCAAGAAGTTGCTGCATGAGACCCTGCTTTTGCTTTTTGAGTAAATCTCGTTTTTTTTCGAGAGCTTTAATTTCGCCATCCCAAACGGAAATCAGATCCGACACCCTATTCTGATAACTGATACCGGGAACGCGAATCTTTAATTTAGATAGAGATTTGAAATACAAGTATGTCCGGCTGCCCCCTTGCTTTTGCGCGGCAGAATATCTCATGAAGTCTTGACCATGGTTTAAAATAAGTTTCAGCCAATGACTATTTACAACACCTTCCTTAGCTGAAAAAACAGGATATAAAGTGCTCACGATACCCTTGTCACAGATGTTGTTGATGTTGAATTTGAAAACCAGATCGTCAGACATGTGTCTGTAAGTAAAGAAACCTCGTGGGACAACGTTGTAGCCTGTGTTGTCCTTGCTTGCCACGTTTCCATTGGAATAGTAATCGCTTTGCAGCATAATTCCGTTACGCGAAGATGTCAGCACTGGGTACTGGTTATTCTCTGTTGTCTTCTCTTTGTGTTGCATAACTAGGTCGCCAAAGCTTCGAATTTCACCTGTCACTGCGTCTCCATCTATAAGCATAGATATTATGCCGGCTCTTTGCTTTTCTTTCAAAGCAATAAGCCGGTCGTACGCATTAATGGCTTTTTCCCATGTGGACAGGATGCCGGCAATTCGGCGCTGTTCTTCCAATGAGGGAACTGTGACCGGAAATTCTTTCACATGTTTCCAGTCTGCCCTTGGCATTTTCGTTCCCGATGTGATGTTTGCGTGCTGGCTGAACCGTTCACTTTGAATGATAAAATGTAAGAATTCTGGAGCAATCCATCTAGGGTTTGCTCTTAAAGCCCATATTTCTGTCGAGCATGCCGCGTCAAACGTGGCCAACCATGACTTTCTTAAGTATGGTCTGCACTTGCCGAAAAGAACGTCATCTTTTTCGAACTTTGTTTTTTGACTTTTGGTTTCATTGGTGCTCGTGAATCCAGTGACTTTATGCGCATTTGATTCTATGTGCTCAAGTTCAATGCACTTCATTGCGGGATCGTCGACTCTAACCTTGTCTTTTACCAAGGTGCAAATTTCGCCAAAAAGAAGGCTACTATACATAACCAAGCTCCTTAAGGTGCGTAGTCATTTTTGCTTCAAGCTCAGCTATTTCAGCATTTACTTCGTTGATTTCGTCCTGAACAGCCTGTACGTCAATCTCGGCTTCTTTTTCAGTGGTATCCACGTAGCGAGGGATGTTCAGGTTGAAATCGTTGGCTTCGATGTCTTCGATGGAAACCAGTGCACTGAATTTATCAATCGCTTCGCGGGATGCCAGGCAGTCAATAATGCGGTCAACATCGTCATCACGCAGGTTGTTTTGATTCTTACCTTTTTCGAAGTGGTTGCTCGCATCAATGAACAGTACGTGGTCACCATCTTTACGGCATTTTTTAAACACGAGAATTGCCGCAGGAATACCGGTGCCGTAGAACAGGTTTGATGGCAGACCAATGACCGCATCTAGCGCATTCATTTCTTTAATGATGTGCTTGCGGATTTTGCCTTCTGCGCCACTACGGAAGAGTACACCGTGTGGTACCACAACCGCGCACGTACCGTTATCATCAAGATGGAAAAGGTTATGCTGGATAAAGGCCATGTCGGCTTTGTCTTTCGGTGCCAGTGTGCCGTACGGCGCATAACGGTCGTCATTCAGTAGTAGGTTGTTTGCGTCCCATGACAACGAGAAAGGTGGATTAGACACGATGGCTTCAAACTTTTCATCCGTGTGCTGTGGAGCGGTCAGGGTGTTGTCCTGTTTGATGTCAAAATCTTTGTAGTGAACATCGTGCAAAATCATGTTCATGCGCGCTAAGTTAAACGTGGTACGGTTCAGCTCCTGCCCGGAGAAGTTATGCACTTTACCTTTCGCGTGTTTGGCAACTGATAGCAGCAGCGAGCCTGAACCACATGTCGGGTCGTACACGGACTTGATTTCAGTTTTACCAAGCGTTACGGTGCGCGCTAAAATTTCAGATACCTTTTGCGGTGTGTAAAACTCGCCCGCTTGTGAGCCAGCACCGGCCGCAAACTTGCCGATAAGGAATTCATAACTGTCACCCAGCACATCAGATTCAACATCGTCCAGACGGAAGTCGATGTTGTCCAGACGGCTCATAATGAGTTTTACCATGCTGTTGCGCTCATCGGGGGTTTTGCCCAGTTTTGATGAGTTAAGATCCATGTCTTCAAACAGGTGGACAAAGTCGTCGGCCGCTTCTGTGTTTTGCGTGCTCTGCTCAATGGAATCCAGTACGGATTGCAGTTCATTGAGTACGAAAACGTTATCGTCTTTTTTGATTTCAGCGATAAAGTGGCTGAACAATTGGTTTGGACGTAGCTTATAACCGAGTGTGTCAAACGTGATATCGTCGATCATCTCAAGGTTTTCTGCGTAGTCTTCCATGTCAGGAGTCATTTCAGAATACGTGTACCCCGCACCGTCAAGCGCATCGTCGGCGAGAAGGTTGAGTTTGTCTGACAAGAATTTAAAGAAGATGAAGCCGAGAATGTAGTTTTGGTATTCGCTGCCGTTCATTCGGCCGCGCAGGAAATCACAGATCGCCCACAACTGTTGCTGGAGCGCCTTGCGTTGTTCTTCTGACATGAAAATATCCATTTATTAATTGTGTTGAGTTGGCGGTTAAAATAACACAAAAATGTTTATTCAATCAATATAAAATTACATGATGTAGAAATGATTTTACGACCTGCGAGCTCATGAAAAAATAAGAGCATGGTTTTTGTCTTATGAAAAATATGCGATTCAAACTTGATCTTTATTCTTTTTTGGAATATTGTTATTATAAATTTATTTGGAGTTTAGTTATGATAGATTTTGAAAACATGTCCAAGCTCTTGTTTGCAATACAAAGAACGCAAGTTTTGACATCTAAAAATAAACACGGTGAGCGTCTTTTTTCAGACAGCTATGTGTATGCATGGTCTAAATCTGTGTACCCACACATACATGACCATGAACCTGACGGCGTCTATACGCACAGCGGATTCGATGACAATTTTAAAATAAAGAAAAAAACGGTTTCATCAGTGTTTGTTTATATCGACAAAATGCTGGGGCAAAGAAAGATTCTTACTTATGATGAAATCGAAAAACGGTTTTCATCTTTAGACTCCGAGACCCTCATGACAATACTTCGGTACATTTACCTTGAAGGGGCAATGCGCACCGATGGTGTGTGGGAAAATCTTAAGAAGGGGAGGTATAGGTCCGGGCTTGATTCTGTTTTAGAAGGCTCCCTGGGCGATCATGAGTTGGGATTTGAGTAAGGTGTGCTAAAGCGTTCAAGGCGAACTTTTAACAGTCTTTGCTATAAGGGCTGTGTGCCAGGACTGGGTATACCTATGCTTATGATGCGGGGTTGATGAGAAATTGGTGAAGTGTCAGATGGAAAATTCTAATATTACATGTTGAGTTCAATCTGTCATGCTGTTCTGACTGTGCTTAGGTAAGCTGAAGCCTCGTGTTGTGAATAGCTGACGTCTTGGAAGCATTTGAATAGCAAGATACCGTTATCTTCGACGACTAATACTTCATTTAGCGTTTCAAAAAAAGTGACCATTTCCAACCTTATCGTCGGTAAAACTGAGGTGATGTCATTGTGGTCCCTTTATCACCTCGGATCCCACAAGTTTTAGTTTTTATGGCTTGCTCCATTTTTGAGAAAGTCTCGCGCTGATACTGTACTCTGTTTTAGGCAGAATAATACACTCGTCTTTTTCAATCCAGTCAGCCACACCATCACAACCATACCATTCTACAGGCTGATCGGTTGAGGGCGTGAGAGAAACTTTGCCGTTAACATTAAACGGTTTGTGTTTTGTCATTTGTTTGTAGCTACTGATGACGTGGAGAGGGGTGCCATTAGCTAACAGTTTGAAGTCAGAATAAGTACTCGCCCTAACGAAAGGAGAACTGCTGTTTTTGTCGGGATACTGGACAAATGGTGCTGTTTTTATTGCGCGTGTTGTAAATACAACAATTCCATTGTTGAGTTCTTCCGATAAGAGGGGAAGTATTCTATGAATGGCGGTGTCTGAACCAAAGTTTTGATTGTTGTAATTATGCACAACTAAATAAAACTTTCCGCCAGCCGGGAATT
>MDSZ01075038.1_pt1 | contig 10227 bp, 8 predicted proteins | sample 811201 | NCBI WGS metagenome assembly MDSZ01 (sample SAMN05326647, study PRJNA326480) | marine metagenome | isolation source: seawater | place: Indian Ocean: North | collected 2010 | reverse complement strand
GAAAAACATTCTCGTTACTTGTAGAATATTCAGAAAATAAACCTGTTACAATATTGTTATGATTAAAAACAATTGATTCATTAGGTGTAATAAATCCATCTAATTTTTGATTTAATCTTCTAGCATCAAAAGAAATACCATATTTCATTATATGATTGAGATTACTATTGTATAGCTGATGAATTGCATTAACATATACAGATTCATCGGTTTCATTCATTTTATATTTTCCATATACAGATTTTTGATTGTGATAAGAAGTGGAGTACTGAATACCGATACTTTCTTGTAGATTATCAGGCAATAAGAACGCGAATTTACCTCCAAATGAAGCAATTTTATTTTCAATATTTATTGTATAAGGGTTTGAAATTTCTGAGATCTGCCCAGACTCTCTATCCTCAACTAATCCTCTTAAAGTAAATTGAAATCTATAGAAATCGTTTCCGGTATATTTCCATCTATTAAGTATATGAAAATTCCTAATAAAAGGCATGTCTCTGTAACTATCATTATTATGATCATGCTCGGTATCTAAAATAGTTAGATGTGTAAATAAATTACTCTTCCATAAGCCCTTTTGTTTTGCTAAAAGAAGATTATTCTCAAACTTTCCTTCACTACTAAGAAATCCATTCCAAAATAATCTATCGCCATTCTCAGGCTCAATATATTCTACATTTATTTGTCCAGTCATTGCATTATAGCCATTAACTACTGATCCAGGACCTTTAATAATTTGAATGGATTCTATCCAGCTACCCGGAACATAATTAATCCCAAAAGATCCTGAGATCCCCTCTACAAGAGGCATGCTTTCTGCTGTAATTTTAACATACTTACCGTCTAATCCAAGCATTCTAATTTTTTTAGATCCTGATAGCGCATTCGTGAACGAAACATCAACTGTAGCATTTGTTTCGAAACACTCTGATAGATTACAACATGCAGCTTTTTCCAGCTCTTTTTTATTTAATGTCTGCAAATTTATAGGCTCTATGATTGAATATTGAGTGCTAGCTCTCTTTTCTTTAATAACAACCTCGTCTAAATTTAATAGTGATTTCAGAATAAAAGTAATTGAATTATCACGAGTTCTTTTTGAATCTAATTCATATCCAACAAGGCTAACTAACAATATAGGCCTTTCATTTCTATCAATTATATCAGGAATTTCATATTCTCCATATTGATTGGTAATTGAATGGATTTCACTTCCTTTCCAAAACACTTTTGCATTCTCCAATGGAATCTCTTTACCTTCATTAGAAATTTCAATAACCTTTCCTTTTATATATTGTGAATTAGCATCATTTAAAAAAATGATACTAAATAGAATAAACAGATATAATTGAAAATTTTTCAACAATTATTATTTAATCAAAAATTAAATTCTCTATTACAATCAACTCATCTCCCCTTTTAATGCTAACATTACATGAATCTCCAGATTCATATTGACTAAGTGCTTTCATATAAGAGGTCATATCAATAACTTCTATTTCTCCCATTTTTACAACGATATCACCTTTAACGATATTGTGTTTAAATGCAGTCTTTCCTTTTGTTACACCATCAATTCGAAATCCAATTCCATCATACATATAATCAGGCATTACTCCTAATGTAACGCTAAACTTTGGAGTATTCTGACTTTCTGAAGCAGTCTCTTGAAAATCAAAATCTTCAATTAATGACGAATTTTGAATGATACTCATAATATAATCTGAAACAACACTCATTCCTTCAAAATTAATCTTGTCAACATCATCAGTTGGTTTATGATAATCCTCATGTTGACCAGTAAAAAAATGAAGAGATGGTATATCTTGTAAGTAAAATGAAGTATGATCTGATGGGCCTATCCCAGATTCAGATGTTTTTAATTTAAAATTAAAAATATTACTTGTTTTAAGAAGATCATCCCATTTCTGACTTGTCCCCACTCCATTAATTGCTAAATCATTATTCTGATTTAATCTTCCTATCATATCAAAATTCAACATGAAACGAACCTCAGATAAATCTATTGTTGGATTTTTAGCATAATAAGAGGATCCGAAAAGTCCATATTCCTCTCCAGAAAAGGCAATAAATAGATAATTGTAGAATGGAAAATCTTTTAGTCTTTCTGCAAGATTTAACAGCATAGCCACACCACTAGCATTATCATCTGCTCCATTATGCACCTCTTTTTCTCCAGCATGTAAGGAACCATGTGATCCGTATCCTAAATGATCATAATGAGCTCCGAAAATTATTGTCTCTTTTTGATTGTTATCCAAATATCCAACAACATTAATTCCTTTAATCTTTTTCGTAGATACATTTGAGTGTGGATTGTTCTTAATAGAGGTCGAAAAAGATTGAAAATAACCACTAGCTCCTTTAGGCTCGATACCTATGGATTGAAATCTCTTTCTAATATATGATGCTGCTAACCTCTCTCCTTTAGTTCCAACTTCCCTTCCTTCAAGTCTATCTGAAGATAAATAGCTGACATCCTCTATAATCTGACTATTATTAACTGAATCTATTTGCGCTCCAGCAAAAAATACAAATAGAACGAATAAACAACTTAAATTAACTTTTTTCATATTATTTTTGCAATGTTTTTACAAAAATACATGGAAAAAATTACATCATATACTTTATTAGCTTTATTTATCTCTTTTATTATTATTTACAATATCAAAAATACGGGTTCAGATTCTGAAAAATGGGATGGCAATTCTGGAGCAACAACATACTCAAGTCTATCATATCCTGAAGAAAAAAACTTAAGAAATCTTAAACAATTAACTTTTGGAGGAGAAAATGCAGAAGCATATTGGAGTTTCGATGATAGCAAGTTAGTTTTTCAAGCAACTAATGAATTGTGGGGACAAAGCTGTGATCAGATCTATATTATAGATACAAACGACTATAGTCTTAAAGATGAAATTCCTCAAATGATAAGTCTTGGCCAAGGAAGGACAACATGTTCATATTTTATGCCAGGTGATACAAGCATTATTTATGCATCTACTCATTTAAAAGATGCAAAGTGTCCACATGTTCCAGAAAGAAGAGTTAACGGTAAGTATATATGGCCTATTTATGATTCTTATGATATTTTTATTTCAGATTTAGATGGGAAAATTATAAAGCAAATTACATCACATATAGGCTATGACGCAGAAGCAACCGTTTCTCCTCTTGGAGATAAAATTGTATTTACATCTATGAGAACTGGGGATTTAGAACTTTTTACTTGTGATATTGATGGCTCTAATATTCAGCAAGTAACAGATGAGCTAGGTTATGATGGAGGGGCATTTTTCTCAAATGATGGTAAAAAATTAATATTTAGAGCCTCTAGGCCACAAACTGAAGAAGAGAAAAAAGAGTATAAAGATTTATTAAAAAATAATCTGGTTCAGCCTACTAGAATGGAGTTATTTATCTGTAATGTAGATGGTTCAAATTTAAAACAAATTACTAATCTTGGTAATGCTAATTGGGCTCCATTCTTTCATCCATCAGATGAGAAAATTATTTTCTCATCTAATCATGCATCAAAAAATGGATTCCCTTTTAATTTGTTTATGATAGATACTAATGGGACTAATCTGCAACAAATTACATTTGATACGCAATTTGATGCCTTTCCGGTTTTTTCAAATGATGGAAGTAAGATTGTGTTCTCATCAAATAGGAATAATAACGGAACAAGGAATACGAATTTATTTATAGCAGATTGGGTTGAATAATGAAGTGGAAAAATTTTTTAATACCAAAGTTCTTAAGAAAGTATCGAGATACGTTAAGAGAAGAAGGATTCAAGGCTATGGTTAAGAAACATGGCTGGAGAATGTTTGCTATAATATTTACCTACTATTTAATCAGAGACTCAATACTGTATATATTAATTCCTTATCTGATTGCAAAAGGCTTTCTTGGATAATAAGAAATTTAAAAAGAAAGTATTGTTTTCTTAATTATCTGAATGCATTCCATCAACTGCTTCTCCGTGATAACAAGAGGAGGGGCAAATCTAATAATATCACCATGGGTTGGTTTAGCCAACAGTCCATTATCGCGCAATCTTAAACATACATCCCATGCATCTTTACCATTCTTTGGTTTTATGACAATTGCATTTAATAATCCTTTACCTCGAACTGTAGTAATCATATCACTGTTTATAGCGTCTAATTCTTTCCTTAAAATTTTACCTAAAACATCAGCATTTCTCATCATATTCTCATCTTGAACTACTTCAAGTGCTTTGACAGCAACTTGATTAGCAAGTGGATTACCTCCAAAAGTTGATCCATGCTCACCTGGTCGAATACACATCATAATATCATCGTTGGCTAATACAGCAGAAACAGGGAAAACGCCACCAGAAATTGCTTTTCCTAATATTAATATATCTGGATGAACATCTTCATGATCAACAGCAAGTAACTTACCAGTTCGTGCAATTCCTGTCTGTATCTCATCGGCAATGAAAAGAACATTAGCTTCTTTACACATATTATAAGCTTTATCTAAGTAACCATCATCGGGTACAACAACACCGGCTTCTCCTTGTATTGGTTCAACTAAAAACCCAGCAACCGAGCTATCTTCCAATGCTTGGCTTAAAGCATTTAAATCATTATATGGAATATTGACAAATCCTGGAGTATAAGGTCCAAAATCATTTCTAGAATCTGGATCATTACTAAAAGAAATAATAGTAGTGGTTCTACCATGAAAGTTTCCATCACAAACTATAATTTTTGCAGTTTCTGGAGTAAGATTTTTCTTTTGGTAAGCCCACTTTCGACAAAGTTTTAATGCAGTTTCAACTGCTTCAGCACCTGTATTCATCGGTAGAACTTTATCAAAACCAAAAAGGTTAGTGACGTATTTTTCATAATCTCCTAAACTATCATTATAAAAAGCTCTAGATGTTAACGTCAGTGTATCGGCTTGTTTTTTCAAAGCTTCAATAATTTTAGGATGACAATGTCCTTGATTTACTGCTGAATAAGCAGACAGAAAATCATAATACTTCTTTCCTTCTGCATCCCAGACAAAAACACCTTCTCCTTTTGAAAGAACAACAGGAAGTGGATGGTAATTATGCGCTCCATACTTGTTCTCTAATTCAATATAATCTTTTGATGATCTCATTTTGATAAATTTTATTCAAAAACAAAAATAGAAAATGATAATGAAATCAATACATTTGTAGTATGTCAAAAAATAAGAAACCAATTATTATTGAAGATTTAGAAATAATTGATATTAGCGATAAAGGGAAATCTGTTGCAAAATATGATGGTAAAACAATCTTTGTAGACGGAGCAATACCCGGAGATATATGTGATGTTAGAGTGTTTAAAAAAAGAAGAAAATACTCTAATGCAAAAACAATTAAAATCAAAAGTCCATCAAAACATCGAATAGACCCTAAATGTGAACATTTTGGTGTCTGTGGAGGATGTAAATGGCAGAATATGAACTACCAAGCTCAACTTAAGTTTAAAGAAAATAAAGTTATAGAGAATCTAAAGCGAATTAGTGGCGCCAAATTACCAAATCATGATACTATAATAGAAAGTGAAGATCAATATAGCTATAGAAATAAAATGGAATTTACTTTCTCAAACAAAAGATGGTTAACTGAGAAAGAGATTTTAAGCAATTGTGATATAGAAAATAAAAACGGTTTAGGCTTTCATGTTTCAGGATTCTTTGACAAAGTAGTAGATATAAATCAATGTCATTTAGAATCAGAAATTTCTAATAAGATTCGTATGTCAGTCAAAGAATACACGAAGAAAAATAGCATGTCTTATTTTGATATTAGAGGTCATAATGGTCTTTTGAGAAATCTGATTATTAGAACGTCTCTAAAAGATGAAATAATGGTTATTGTACAGTTTTATGAAGATAATATGAAAGAGATAGAATTATTAATGAATCATTTAAAAGATTCTTTTTCTGAAATTACATCACTTTTATATGTAATTAATAAAAAAGCAAACAACACTTTGTATGATCAGGAGGTAATTACTTTCTCTGGTAGAGATTATATTAATGAAAAGATAGATGGTCTTGAATTTAAGATTACGGCTAAATCCTTTTTTCAAACAAACTCAAAACAAACAAAAGTTCTTTATAAAAAAATAAAAGAGCTTTCAGGAATATCGAGAAATGATATAGTATATGACTTATATACAGGAACAGGAACAATAGCACAATATGTTTCTTCTTTAGCGAAGAAAGTAGTAGGTATTGATTCTGTTGATGAGGCAATAGAGTCGGCTAAAGAGAATACAAAAAATAACAATATAAATAATTGTAATTTCTTTAGTGGAGATATGAAAGATATTTTCTCTCAAGAATTTATACAAAATAACGGTATACCTAACATCGTAATCACAGATCCTCCTAGAGATGGTATGCATAAAAAAGTAGTTTCACAATTATTAGATATTATGCCAAAAAAAATTATTTATGTCAGTTGTAATTCTGCTACTCAGGCAAGAGATATTGCAATATTAAAAGATGGGTATGATATTCAACATATTCAACCCGTAGACATGTTCCCTCAAACACATCATGTTGAGAATATAGTAGTTTTGACAAGAAATAATTCTTAAGTTTGAAGAAACAATAGATTAACAATGAAAAAACTACTACTTATATTACTTTGTTTTCCACTACTATTCTCTTGCCAAGATGAAAAAAAATACTCAAAATTTAAATTTGAAGATAATTCAATTTATGGAATTGATGTTTCTCATTATCAAAAGAAAATAGATTGGAAAAAGGTTTCTAAAAATACTAATCCTAAAATTCAATTTGTATATATTAAATCATCAGAGGGAGTTACTTGGAAAGATAAAAGATTTAAATATAATTACAAAAATGCAAAGGCAAATAATTTACGAGTAGGTGTTTATCATTTTTTCTCTCCATTAACATTAGGAAAAGATCAGTTTAGGGAATTTAAAAAGATATACCCCAAAGATGAAAATGATTTACCTGTGATGATTGATTGTGAAAGAATGGGTGATTCAAAATCTAAATACCTTAAGGAACTTTATATAATGCTGAAGCTTTGTGAGGATTATTATGGAACAAAACCTATTATATATTCTACTCAAAGATTTTATAATACATATCTAAAATATAAGTTAAAAGATTATAAATTAATGATTGGAAGATATAACAATAAAAAAAATGAACCTGAATTACTTGATAATAGGGATTGGGATATTTGGCAATTTACAGAAAAAGGAGAAATACATGGTATTACTGAATATGTTGATATAGATGTTGCTAAAGAACAATTTTGGATTAAGTAAAAAACAATAGATTAACAATGAAAAAACTACTACTTATATTACTTTGTTTTTATTCAATTACAATAACTGCACAAGTTCAAACTAATACTTCTGCAAACTACAATAACCCTACATACTTAATTGATAATATATTAATAGGAAATGGAATCGTATCTTCAAATCATTCATTTATTGGAGATTCAACGCAAATTGGATTCTTCTCAGATCAATCAGCATTAATTGGCATGGATAGCGGAATAGTTCTTTCGACTGGAAATGTAGATTCCATAGGCAATATAGGTATTACTGATACATTATGGGATTATATTTGGGATAGTACATGGACTAACATTATTGACTCAACACCAATTTACGAAACAGCCTTTCTTTCAACTTCATTCTTTGGTAATAGTGATCCGGATTTACTAACAATTGCTAATTCTGTTCCAGGATTAATAGGGCAAACATTTACAGTTAGCTCTACTGGAGATGTAGCTGTATTAGAGTTTGACTTTATACCTTCCTCAGATACACTAAGATTTAACTATGTTTTTGCTTCTGAAGAATATTTAGACTTTGTCAATTCAAGCTATAATGATGTATTTGCCTTTCTAATTTCTGGTCCTGGAATAAGCGGTCCTTATGCTGCTCCAATTGGATTTCCAAATGGAGCTATGAATATCGCAGAAGTACCAAACTCAAATCCATCATTACCTATAACAATTAGTACAGTTAATAATGTTTTGAATAATCAATACTACAATCACGACTCAACTGCGTCTGTGAGTGCATTTAATGGCTATACAGATATATTCACTGCTGAAGCGGTTGTGATACCTTGTGAGAAATATCATATCAAATTAGCGATTGCAGACGGTACAGATCAAGGATTTGATTCTGCTGTGCTTCTTGATGCTGGTAGCTTTGAAACTTTTAGGCCAGGGCCTCCAAATATTCAAGTAGCTACAACAGATGTTTTGTGTTATGGAGATTCAACCGGAACAGCAACCCCGTGCGTGCAAGGAGGAATTGCTCCTTATTCTATAGATTGGAATGGATATAATCCTAATGCATTAACTGCAGGTTCATACACAATAGTTGTTACTGATGCTTTAGGTTTATCATCATCAACCAACTTTGCAATTAATCAACCCTCCCCTTTTAATGTTTCAATTACACAAAATACACTGGATTTAGAATTGATAGTTAATGGAGGTACTCCAGCTTATACTTACGAATGGATATATAATGGAATGACCTTAAGCACTTTATCAACCATAACTCCTACTCAAAATGGCATCTATACAATCATAATTACAGATATAAATGGGTGCGTTACCTCCGCAAGTTATTCAGTTAGAAATATACCCTCTTCAACTGAAGAGATAGCTTATAAAAAGAAGCTAATCAGTATAAGGGATATTCTTGGACGAGAAGTAAAAGATAAAAAAGGAACTGCGTTATTTTATATCTATGATGATGGTACAGTTAAGAAGCAAATGGCTATAGAATAAACATGAAAGTATTTTTTATTTTCTTAGGGCTTGGGGTTTTTTATATTCTTTCTTATCTGCAGGCTTTTGTTATCAAAAGACCATTTAATAGTAAATCAGGAACTTTATTAAACTTTGAAGCATTAAGGGTATACAGTAGATTATTTCGTCTTATATCACTTGTTGTTCTAGCTATAGTGCTTTTTATACATTTCTGTATTTATCATGGGTATGTTTGGGCTGAAGAGATGTTTTATTTCTTGTTATGGATTCAAGATTCTGACCCAAATGATGATGACGATCCTTATTTGTCGCATGTGTCTTTAATTACTTTTTTTACCCTACTTCCATATGCTAAGTTTTCTTTTAAAATTGTAAAGAAATTCAAGGGTCATCTTTTTGATTATTTAAAAAAGAAGTATTCAGTAAACATGAGAATAATCAAAAGTGAACCTTTTTTCACAAAAAGACTAAATAAAACAAACCTCTCTAATTACTCCTTAACAAATCCTAGGTTCAGAAACCTTATTATATCTGGGAGAAATTCAAGTTCTCTAAGACATGGATCAGAAATATATTTAGATGATGTCATATTCTTTCCAGACAAGAAGATATACATGACAGAGTGCGATATAACTGGATATGAAGAAGAGTATATAGAGGATGATGATGGAGATTATTGGAGGAAAAACTCTGAGTTTAAAGAATTTAGTGGTTTTATGATAATTATTGAAAAAGAGAAAGGTGATAAAGGCTTTCCAAAAAATGAAGTGAAATTTTATAAAGTAAATAATGATAAAGTTCTTGTTAAAGGAGACAGTTCAAGAAAATCTATAAAGCATGACTTTATATTAGATTTCTATTATCGATATTTTGGACATAATCAGAATATCATATTTAATAAGAGTAGAAAATTTCAAGATTCTAAAGATTCTGAGGTAAAAGAATTAAAATATGGAAGAGTAGAAAGTCTAGCTCATTTTGATAATTTACAAAATTATAAGGATGTGAATGAGTCCTTAACAGAAATAGCAGAAGAATTTGATGTAAATTATGTTATGGAGGATTCTAAAAGAATATACCTTTTTCATCAAGAAAGATTCGTTGATTTCTTTACTTTTTATCAGCATAGAAGCGTAAAAGTATCTGCTCATGCATTTGAGAATGACTTTAAGTTAATGTTGAAAATTGTTAATAGACTTTAGGAATTAAGAAGGGAAAAATTTTAAAACAATAGATTAACAATGAAAAAAATACTACTTATATTACTTTGTTTGCCTATGATTGGGTTTGGGCAGATTTCATTATTACCTTCTATAGGATTAACGAATGAGCCTAATGACAATGATTCTGTATGCATTATAGTTCCTAGAAATCAAGGAAACCCATGGACCACTTTAAACCCT
>MDSZ01135341.1_pt1 | contig 10228 bp, 9 predicted proteins | sample 811201 | NCBI WGS metagenome assembly MDSZ01 (sample SAMN05326647, study PRJNA326480) | marine metagenome | isolation source: seawater | place: Indian Ocean: North | collected 2010 | reverse complement strand
CTACTCATTTTGCAGTTATATTTGATTCTGCAAGAAAAAATTTTAGGAATGAAATCTACAGCGAATATAAAGCTAATCGTACAGAGGCCCCAGAAGACCTTGCGCCACAATTTGAATATATAAGAAAATCTGTAGAAGCATTTAATTTGCCGTCTATTGAACTTATAAATTATGAAGCTGATGATTTAATTGCAACATATTCAAAAAAGATCACTGAAGCAGGAGGGAAAGTCACTATAATTTCTTCTGATAAAGATTTGATGCAATTAGTGTCAAATAAAATCAGACTATTTGACCCAATGAAAAGTAAAGTTATAGGGGAGAAAGAAGTTTTAGAAAAATTTGGAGTTAAACCTGAACAAGTAATAGATGTTCAATCATTAGCAGGAGACTCCTCGGATAACATTCCTGGTGTTCCTGGCATAGGAGTTAAGACTGCATCAGAGTTGATAAGAAAATACAAAAATTTAGATAACCTTTTAAAAAAGGCATCAGAAATTACTCAAAATAAAAGAAGAGAAACTTTATTATCAAACAAAGATAAAGCGCTATTAAGCAAAAAATTAGTGACTTTAAAAGATGATGTGCCAATAAAAAATAATGCTGAGGAATTTTTAATTAAAAAAATTGATAAAAATAAACTTTATAATTTTTTAAGAGAGATGGAATTTAATAGACTACTGAGTCAGGCGATTAGTTTTTATGGCGAACCTGATAAAGAAAATATAGCTAAAAGCACAAGCGCAAAATCTCCATCAAAGATTAATACAAAACTTTACAAAAGCATTCTTAAGGAAAAGGATTTAGAAAAATTATTATCTGAATTAAACAAACAAAGCATCATTGCAGTTGATACGGAAACCTCATCTTTAAATCCTCAGGAAGCAGAGTTAATTGGTATATCAATAAGTTATGCTCCAAATATTTCTTATTACATTCCCATTAACCACAAAAAAGTAAATGGCATCAAAAAAAGTTTTTTAATAGATAAATTGAAACCTATTTTAGAGGATGCAAGTATTAAAAAAATTGGTCAAAATATTAAATATGATTACATAATTTTAAAGCGAAATAAAATTGAATTAAATTCTATTGAGGATACAATGTTATTGTCTTACACTTTGGATGCTGGGAATAATCGACATAACATGGATACGTTATCAGAGTTGCACTTAGGACATAAAACTATTTCTTATAAAGACCTTGTTGGTTCGGGTAAAAAACAATTAAATTTTTCAGAAGTTAATTTAGAAAAGGCAACCGAATATGCCGCTGAAGATGCTGACGTTACTTTGAGATTGTATAAAATTTTACTAGAGAGGGTCGAAAATGAAAAACTTGACAAAATTTATGAAATTTTTGAAAAGCCCATGATAAAGATTTTATCAAAATTGGAGACAAATGGCATAAAAGTTGATCAAAGTTATTTAAAGAAACTCTCTAAAAATTTTGAGATAAGATTAACAAAAATAGAAAAAGAAATTTTTAAAATTTCTGGAAAAGAATTTAATATAGGGTCTCCAAAACAACTTGGTGAAATTATTTATAATGAGCTAAAAATTGCAAAATTAAAAAAAACCAAAAAAGGGAGTTTAGCTACAAATGCAAAAATTTTAGAGGACTTAGCTTCATCTGGGCATAAATTTCCAAATTTAATTTTAGAATGGAGGCAAGTCTCAAAGTTAAAGAGTACATATACGGATGCTTTACAAGATCACATAAACAAAAAAACTCAGAGAGTTCACACGTCATTTCTACTTGCTGCAACCAATACAGGCAGGTTAGCTTCAAGTGATCCAAATTTACAAAATATTCCTATTAAAACATCTGATGGAAGGGAGATAAGAAAAGCTTTTACGGCAGAGAAAGATAACATTTTAATTTCTGCAGATTATAATCAAATTGAAATGAGAATTCTCGCAGATATGGCAGATGTTAAAGAGTTAAAGAAAGCTTTCAAAAATAATCAGGATATTCATGCTTTAACTGCAAGCCAAGTATTTGATTTACCGATAAACAAAGTTTCAGAAGATTATAGAAGAAAAGCTAAAGCGATAAATTTTGGAATTATTTATGGTATCACACAATACGGATTGGCTAAACAAATATCAGTTACCAATGATGAGGCTCAAACATTTATTAACGCTTACTTTAAAAAGTTTCCTGAAATAAAAAATTATATGAATTCAACTGTAAAAACTTGTAGGCAGCAAGGTTATGTATCAAATATATTTGGAAGGCGAATCCATTTACGTGGTATAAATGATAAAAACTTTAGTGTAAGAAGTTTTCAAGAAAGAGCAGCAATTAATGCTCCTATTCAAAGTTCAGCTGCAGATATAATTAGACTTGCAATGATGAAGATAGATAAAGTTCTTGATGCAGACCAAAATAGGGCTAAGATGTTATTGCAAATTCATGACGAACTTATATTTGAATGCTTGAAAAAAGATGAGATTAAGATGAAAAAAGTTATAAAAGAAATAATGGTATCAATTTCTAGCTCTGAACATCATTCATTTTCAATTCCACTGGAGGTAAGTATAAATTCTGGAAATAACTGGGGAGAGGCACATTGAGCGCCCAAATTTTGACAATAATATCTTGAGAATACAAGAATGACACAAACTATTGCATTAGTTGATGATGATAGAAATATCTTAACCGGAATAAGCATTGCTCTTGAGAGAGAGGGTTTTAAAGTTCAAACTTATATAGATGGGGAATCTGCTTTAATTGGATTAACGAGAAATCCGCCAGACTTAGCAGTTCTAGATATTAAGATGCCAAGAATGGATGGTGAAGAGTTATTAAAAAAATTGAGAAAGAAAATGTCTATTCCAATTATATTTTTAACTTCAAAAGATGAAGAAGTTGATGAATTATTAGGGCTTAAATTAGGAGCTGATGATTTCGTCAAAAAATCTGGTGGTTTTTCAACAAAAGTTTTAATAGAGAGAATTAGAGTACAACTAAGAAAGAAAAATAATGTTATTGATGACACTAAAAATATTATTAGTCATGGAAAATTAAAATTGGATCCATCTCAATTAGAATGCGAGTGGGGCGGCCAGCCTCTACCAGACAAATTAACTACAACCGAATTTTTGATAGTTAAAGAATTGGCAAAAAGGCCTGGCGTGATTAAAGAAAGGGCTCATTTAATGGATATTGCATATAAAGAAAATACTGAAATAGAGGATAGAACCATTGATAGCCACGTAAAAAGAATAAGAAAAAAGTTTAAAAAAGTTGATGACAAGTTTTCTGCAATTGAAACTAGATATGGAAGTGGGTATAGATGGAATGTTAGTTAATGAGACAAAAAAAATCAGCTTCGATACTAAGAAAGTTTTTACTTTTTAATCTATCAGTATTTTCTATTCTTGGAATTTTTACAATAATTTATTTAAAGGCAATCCAGCCAAATTTGATCAAAGAAAGATCAAAAAATCATTTTACTATTATCAACAATACAGTAGATAACCTTGATAGACTAAAGGTAATATTTAATGAAAATGGAATTAGAAATTTTTTACTTTCTACAAGATTTTTATTTCAAGGTTTAGACCGAGTAAGATTTTATGATCTTAATGGTGAACTTATCGGGGATACGAACATTCTAGATTTAGATCAAAATGTTTTTACAAGATCTGAAGATGTTATTGAAGAAAGCATTAATGGAGAAGTTAGAGAAAAAGAGGAAAAAATAAATATTTTAAAAGAAAGTAACAAAGATTTAATAAAAAAAACTATCTTAAACGAGTATAATAAAGAACCAATTACTATTTCTGAAATTAATCAAAATAATTTATTTGTTAGCACTCTTAGTAAAATAAGAATAAGCGAAATTGAAATAGGTTATATAGCAGTAACTGAAGAGGCTAATGACATTTTAAATGCAGTAAAAGAAAGAAAAGATTTTATAATAAGAACCGTTTTAGCAGTAGCTTTAGTTATATTAATTTTTTCTTTATTTTTAAACAAATACATCCTGAAACCAATCGGTTTATTAGTTTCATTTAGTCAGGCCATAAAAAATAAATCTAACAAAAATGTTGATATTAAAAATTTTTTTGTAAGGGAAGACGAAGTGGGAATGTTAACCAAGTCTATTGATGAAATGACAAAAGAACTTCAAAAAAGAACCAATAGAGCTGAAACATTTTCTAATGATTTGGCGCATGAAATTAGAAATCCGTTAGCATCTTTAAAAAGCGCTTCAGAATTACTAGATAAAACAACTGAAAAAAAAGAAAGTGAAAAATTATTAAAAATTATCAACCATGATGTTGAGAGAATAGAGAGATTAATAACAGACTATTCTCAAATGTTAAAAGATGAAGCGTCATTATCAAGAGAAAAGATGAGTAAAATAAATGTTACTGAAATTATATCAAACGTGGTTGAGGATTTTAAACAAGATTTAAAAAATCAAAATAAAAATATCAAAATAATGATCAAAGAAAAAATTAATACCAAGAATGGAAAATTTATTTTAGGTATAGAAAATAGACTTGAACAAGTCGTAGCAAACTTGCTTGATAACTCTATTTCATTTAGCGAAAATAACCAGAAGATAGAAATAGAAATTGAGGAGACTACTAATAATCTGGTAATTTTATTTAAAGATGAAGGTCCAGGGTTTTTGGAAACCTCTCCACAAAAAATATTTAAAAGGTTTTATAGCAATAGGCCAAAAAGTTTTGGAAAACACTCTGGTTTAGGTCTTAATATTGTAAAAAATATTGTGGAATTACATAAAGGGACTGTATCAGCTTCAAATAGAATAAACTCTAAAGGTGCTCAGGTAGAAGTTTTGTTACCTAAATTTGTCTAGATAACTTCCTTGATAAGAAACAATATAATTGATAAGTAATCTCAAATGTCTAACGATTATAAAGTAAAAGATATAAATTTGGCAGATTTTGGAAGAAAAGAAATTTCTTTGGCAGAAACAGAAATGCCTGGTTTAATGGCTTTACGAAATGAATATAAAGGCAAGCACCCTCTTAAAGGTGCTCGTATCCTTGGGTGTTTACATATGACTATTCAGACAGCCGTCCTTATTGAAACTCTAACCGCTTTAGGAGCAGAAGTTAGATGGTCGTCTTGCAATATTTTTTCTACTCAAGACCATGCCGCCGCCGCCATAGCCAAAGCTGGAATACCTGTTTTTGCTTGGAAGGGAGAGACCGAGGAAGAGTATTGGTGGTGTGTCAAACAAACTATAGAAGGCAAGAAAGATTGGAAACCTAATATGATTTTAGACGACGGGGGAGATTTGAAAGGTTTAATGCACAGAGAATACAAAGATTTATTGAAAAATATTAAAGGTGTTTCTGAAGAAACAACCACTGGGGTACTTGCCCTAAAAAAAATGGAAAGCAATAAAGAATTACTTTTACCTGCATTTAATGTGAATGACTCAGTTACAAAATCAAAATTCGATAATCTATATGGCTGTCGAGAAAGTTTAGTTGATGGTATTAAAAGAGCTACGGATGTGATGATGTCAGGAAAAGTTGCAGTTGTTGCAGGCTTTGGAGATGTTGGTAAAGGAAGCGCAGCTTCTTTAAGACAAGCAGGAGCAAGAGTAATGGTGACTGAAACCGATCCTATCTGTGCTTTACAAGCTGCGATGGAAGGATATGAGGTTGTTCTAATGGAGGATGCAGTCAAAGATGCTGATATAGTTGTAACAGCAACAGGAAACAAAGATATTGTAACAGCAGATCACATGCGAGATATGAAAGATAGAGCTATATTGTGTAATATTGGGCACTTCGATAATGAAATTCAAGTGGAAGCGTTGAAAAATTATAAATGGGACGAGATTAAACCACAGGTACATGAAATTGAACTTCCAAGTAAGAAAAGAATTATTTTATTAGCCGAGGGAAGACTTGTAAATTTAGGGTGTGCAACAGGTCACCCCAGTTTTGTTATGAGCGCATCGTTTACTAATCAAGTCATAGCACAAATTGAACTATGGAATAATTCTGATAAATATGAAAATAAAGTCTACGTATTACCAAAACATTTAGATGAAAAAGTAGCAATGCTCCATTTAGAAAAAGTTGGTGCAAAATTAACAAAAATGACAAAAGATCAAGCAGATTATATTAGCGTTAAACCATCAGGACCCTTTAAGCCAGATACTTATCGCTACTAAATAGTAGCTAATGATTATCAAATCTTTAGAACACCTTAATATATTATCAAAAAGAGTAGCAGATCAATTATCCAAAAATGATTTTGTATATTTAATCGGTGAAATAGGGGTTGGCAAAACTACTTTTACTAGAAATCTAATCAATTATTTGCAGAATAAAGAAGGTTTAAAAACTACAGAGGTATTAAGTCCAACCTTCAACTTATTATATGAATATGATCTTAATAACTACAAGATTATGCATTATGATCTTTACAGAGTAAAAGAGGAAAAAGAGCTTGTTAATTTAGGATTATTCTCAGATATGCAAAATTCTATTAAAATAATTGAATGGCCTAATTTAATAAAAACTCCTTTATCTGACAAGTTAGAGATCCATATGAGTTATGGTAAAAAAGAATATGAAAGAGAAATTAAACTTATTGGCACGGGTAAGTGGCAAAATTTTAAATGAATTTTAAGTTAAAGAAAATTTCTGGAGATGCATCATTTAGAGAGTTTTACAGGTTAAAAAAAGGAAAAAAAATCTCAATTATAATTCATGCAAATAAAGAAAAGTTTAGAAATCTAATAGCATATATTGTTATCAACGACGTTCTTAAAAAAAATAAAATTAAAGCGCCAGAACTAATTAGTGAACATTACAAAAATAATATAATTGAAATATCAGATTTAGGAAATAAATCTTTTTATGACCTTGTCATTAAAAAAAAAAATAAACTCAAAGATTACAAAAATTTAATAGATATAATTTTAAAATTACAGAAAATTAAAGTTAAAAAAAAATATACTTTTAAAAAATATAAGTTAAAAATTGGACTTTATAATCTAGAGAATCTTCATAAAGAGTCAGATTTATTTTTTGATTGGTATTTAAAGTTCTTTTTGAAAAAAAAGAAACTGAAAAAAATCAGAAAAAAATTAAAAAAAGAGTTAAATAAAATTTTTAAAAAAATATATTTCAAAAATAATACATTTGTTCATAGGGATTTTCATGCATCTAATATAATGGTTAACAAAAAAACTTTAGGGTTAATTGATAGTCAAGATGCTATTATAGGAAATCCTTTGTATGATGTAGTATCTTTAATTGATGATGTAAGAATAAAATTAACCAATAATCTGCAAAATCAATTATTAAAATATTATTATTCAAAATCTAAGTTCAAAAAGGAAAAGTTTGAGAATCTGAAAAATGATTATGATATATTATCAGTGCAAAGAAATTTAAAAATTTTAGGAATATTTGTAAGATTACTAAAAAGAGATAATAAAACAAAATACATTAAATACTTACCATATACTTGGAAGTTGATTGAAAAACGTCTTAAAAATCCAATATTTAAAGATTTAAATTATTTGTTAAAAAAATATTTTAAATTAAACAAGATTAAAGAGTTCAAAAATATATGAAAATAAAACATGGAATGATATTAGCCGCTGGATTAGGTAAACGAATGCAACCCCTAACACTAGAAATACCCAAACCACTTTTAAAAATAGGTAAAGAAAGTTTATTAGAACGAGCACTTGATTTATTAATTAAAAATGATGTTAAAAACGTAACAATTAATATTCATCACTTAAGTAATAAAATTGAAAAGTTTTTAAAAGAAAAAAATTTTAAAATCAATATATCAATTTCCGATGAAAAAGATGTCCTTTTAGACACTGGCGGAGGTATTTTAAAGGGTACCAACTCACTTCATAAAGATGAACCATTTATAGTAATCAACCCCGATACTCTATGGAGCAAGAATTATACTCAAGATTTACAAAAACTAATAAAGATGTATTTTAAAGTAAAGAGTCCATGTTTGTTGGTGGTTGATAAAAAAATGAGTTTCGATCAATCATTTACAGGTGATTTTACTCTTACAGGAAATACAATAACTAAAGAAAAAAATAATCAATTTATATTCACTGGTTTGCAAATTTTAAATAGAAATATTTTTCTTAATGAAAATGAAAAGATTTTTTCTATGAACAAAATTTGGTCTCAACTAATTGAAGCACGAAAACTTTTTGGTGTTCAAACCTTGCAAAAATTTTATCACTTAAATACTTTAGAAATGTTCAAAAAAATTTCGGCTTTAAATCTCATTGATTAAAAATTATCTTTTTAGCTCTCGATGTATCTAAGTAGTAATACTTTTTTACGTCAAACTTATCGTCAAATTCGATTACTAATGGATTTCCTGTTGGTATTTCTAATTCATTAATTTTTGAATTAGATATTTTAAATAGGTATTTACACAAAGCTCTTAGAGAGTTTCCATGAGCAGCAATTAATACATTTTTTCTACTTAAAAGATTTTTTTTTATTTCACTATCGAAAAATGGAACAACTCTTTCAAAAGTATTTTTTAAGGACTCGGTAAACGGTATCATTCCAGTGGGTATACTATTATTTAATGGGCTAAAATTTAATAGATGTTTACTATCTGGTGTTATTGCAGGTGGAGCAATATCCCAAGAGCGCCTATATTTTTTGAACTGCTCTTCCCCAATTTTTTCTTTAGTTTCATCTTTATTCAATCCTGTCAAAGAACCGTAGTGTCTCTCATTTAACTGCCAGGATGTATTAAATTTTAAAGGAAGTTTGTTTTTACTCAAAATAGTTGTCAAAGTTTTAATTGCTCTTTTTAAACAAGATGTATACGAGACATCAATTTTAACTCCAGTTTTATAGATTAAATCTCCAGACTTTTCGGCTTCTTCAACTCCTTTTTTTGAAAGGTCAACGTCAACCCAGCCTGTAAATCTATTTTCAGCATTCCAGGTACTCTGACCATGTCTGGTGAGAATTAGTTTACTCATAATAGTTAATTTAGATATTATGTACTATATTAAAGTTAAAATGAAAAACAGTATATTTATAATTTTAAAATATTTATACAATCTGTCATTAATTATTCTACTTATACTTTATTTATTTCCAGGTAGTTTAATTGGATATTTTTTATATGGTAACTTAAACAAACAACCTGACCTGATTTCAAATCCAATTGGCACTTCAATTAATCATGCTATTTACTTTATGTGGTTAACTATATTGGGACTAAATATGAAATTTAAAATTGATAATATATTTAAAAAAATTTATTTACTTTTTTTCCTATCGATAGTTCTAGAATTATTTCATCTAATTATTCCAAATAGAGCTTTTGAATATTATGATTTATTTGCTAATGTATTAGGAGTACTAATAGGAGTTTTGATATATAAAATTATTACATGGCTAAAAAAGTAACATTTATTTTCTTAATTTTAATTTTCAGTCAGCTCAAAGCCGAGGAAATATTTGGAATTCCGAAAATAGTTGACGGGGACAGTTTATATTTAAATAAACATAAAATTAGACTTGAAGGCATTGACGCTCCAGAAATCAAACAAAAATGTAAAAAAACTTTTTTACAAATTTCAACAATTATAAGTTTTAATTTTAAAAGAGATTATTATTGTGGTGTAATATCGAAGAAAGAATTGATAAAGAAGATTGATAACTTAGAAATAAATTGTGTTACATCTTCCAAAGATAAATATAAAAGATTTTTAGCTACTTGTTTTTTAGGATCTGAAAATCTTAATAAATGGATGGTTAAACAAGGTCATGCCGTTGCATACAAAAGATATTCCAAAAAATACATATATGATGAGAAATTTGCTGAGGATAATAAATTAGGAATATGGAAAGGATCTTTTTTACGACCAGAAAAATGGAGAAAGCTAAATTAATTTCTTGTATAAGTTTATAAGTGATTCTTTTTAAAAAAAAATTTTTCATATTTATTTTTTTTTTTGCATTTGCATGTTCTTCTATTCCAAAAAACACACAAGATAGTTGTGCTATATTCCAGGAAAGATATCTTTGGTATAAACATGCTAAAGCTACTTATAAAAAATGGGGAGCACCTATACATTTACAATTAGCTTTTGTTAAAAAAGAGAGCGATTTTAACTGGTTGGCAAAACCACCTAGAACAAAATTATTTAAAGTGATTCCTTTTAAAAGACCCTCATCATCATTTGGGTATTCTCAAGCTGTTAAGG
>MDSZ01059465.1_pt1 | contig 10228 bp, 11 predicted proteins | sample 811201 | NCBI WGS metagenome assembly MDSZ01 (sample SAMN05326647, study PRJNA326480) | marine metagenome | isolation source: seawater | place: Indian Ocean: North | collected 2010 | reverse complement strand
TGCCCCATTAATATTTTATTTTGGAGCCATATTTTGGACACTTGGATACGACACAATTTATGGGTTTCAAGATATTAAAGACGATGAAATTATAGGATTAAAATCAACATCTATTAAATTTAAAAAAATACCTTACACTTTTTTATGTATTTCTTACTCTATTTTTTTTCTCTCTTTAGTAATAATTGGTTATTTGACTAAATTAAATATTTTTTATTATATGATTTTATTAATAGTTTTTGTGCAATTATTTTTTAAACAAATAAAACAGCTAAATATTAAAGATCCAAAAAGTTGTATTAATTCTTTTAGATCAAATAATTATTTAGGAATTTTAATATTTTTTAGTTTGATAATAGGTAAAATCTTTAGTTTTTAATGAATAATATTCAAATTTTAAAAAGACTGTATAGAGATTATACAAAAAAATATCTAAAAAATATTTTAATCTCTGTTTTTTTTACTGTACTATTAGCAGCTAGCACTTCATCTATTGCTTATTTGCTGGATCCAGCTATCAACGAACTTTTCATTAAACAATCAAGTACTTTACTTTATATAATACCCCTTTGTATTGTCGTAGCTTTTGCAACGAAAGGTATCTCACTATATCTTGCTAAAATAATAATGATCAATGTATCTGAAGAAGTCAGAAGAGATATTCAAACAGATATGTTTTCGTCATTAATACATGCAGACACTCAATTAGTAGATCAAGAACACTCAGGAAAATTTATTACAAATTTAAGTAATGATGTAAATATGATTATAAGCTTGGTAAGTACCGCTATATTAAATTTATTCAAAGATAGTCTTACTTTGTTTGGATTATTGGTAGTAATGTTTTATCAAAATTGGAAGTTATCTTTAATTGCAATTATAATGATACCGCTTGCAAGCTATGCGGCTAAATCACTAGGTAAAAGAATTGGAAAAGTCTCAACTCAGCAAATGCAAAAAGCTGCAACTTTAACTTCATACCTAATAGAAATTTTCAAAAACCATAGAATATTGAAAATATTTCAAAAAGAAAATTTTGAAAAAAAAAGAGCAAATGAATTTATTTTTAATTTAAAAGAATTAAACAAAAAAATTAATGTAGTTTATGTAAGAGCGTCTCCAATAATGGAAGGTTTGACTGGAATTATGATTGCAATATTAATTTTTGTATCTGCTAAATTGGTTGTTCAAGATGAGCTTGAAGTAAGTAATTTTTTTTCTTTTTTAGCAGCAATGATGCTTGCATACCAACCAGTTAGATCTTTAGCTACACTAAATATTACTATTCATCAAGGATTAGCCGGTGCAAAAAGAGTTTTGCCAATTATTGACAAAGTACATGAGATCAAAGAAAAAATTGATGCCAAAAACCTTCAAGTTAATAAAGGTCAAATAGAGTTAAAAGATGTTGAATTTAAATACCAAAAAGAGAATAACCAAATTTTAAATTCAATTAATCTAGATATACCTGGTGGTAAGATGACTGCATTAGTTGGTCATAGTGGTGCAGGTAAATCTACTATTCTAAATCTAATACCAAGATTTTATGATGCTGATACTGGGGATATTAAAATAGATAATCAATCTATTTATGACACTACAATTTTTTCATTGCGGAAAAATATTTCTCTAGTTGGTCAAGATACAACTTTGTTTGATGATACTATTAAAAATAATATTCTTTATGCAAATTCGAATGCTTCTGATGAGGAGGTACAGGAAGCAGCCAAAAATTCTTTTGCTAATGAATTTATAGAAAATTTGCCTAAGAAATATGAGACTGTAATTGGTGAAAATGGAGTGAGATTATCAGGTGGGGAAAAACAAAGAATATCTATTGCCAGAGCTATACTAAAAAAAACTCCAATTATTCTTTTGGATGAAGCAACTTCATCATTAGATGCCGAAACAGAAAGCAAAATTCAAAAAGCGATACAATTTTTAACAAAAGGTAGAACAACTATCGTGATTGCTCATAGACTTTCAACTATACTCAATGCAGACAAGATCTATGTAATAGATAATGGAAAAGTTGTTGGTGAGGGCAAACATCAAGATTTGTTAGCTAACTCAGGTATTTATAGAAACTTTTATGAAAAGCAAATAAAACAGTCTTAATGATAATTCTTTACCGGATATTGATTAATATAGTTTTATTATTCTCTCCTTTAATTATTATTTTAAGATTAATAAAAAAAAAAGAAGATTTAAAAAGATTTAAAGAAAAATTTTGTTTTTTTACAAAGAAAAGAGTCTCTGGGAAAATATTATGGTTTCATGGCGCAAGTGTTGGCGAATTACAAAGTATAATACCACTTTTAGAAAAAATTGAGAGAGATAATAAAATCAATCAAATATTAATTACTTCTAATACTTTAAGTTCATCAAAGATTATTGATAAATTCAAATTTAAAAAAGTCACTCATCAATTTTTTCCAATTGATAATTCTTTTTTAACTAACAAGTTTATTAAATATTGGAAACCTTCCTCGGTATTTTTTATAGACTCTGAAATTTGGCCTAACATGATATATAATCTCAAAAAAAAACAGATTCCAATTATTCTTCTAAATGGACGAATCACAAAAAAAACATTTAGGAAATGGAAAAAGATAATAAATTTTTCTAAAGATATTTTTAGTAAGTTTGATTTATGTTTATCATCAAGCACTGAGTCCAAAAAATTTCTAAAAGTTCTTGGTGCTAAAAAAATAAGATATGTTGGAAATTTAAAATATTCTCAATCTGAAAATGAATTAATTCAATTAGATAAAAAATTGAAAAAATTTCTTAATACAAGAAAATATTGGTGTGCATCAAGCACACATCCTACTGAAGAAAAATTTTGTGGAATAATTCATAAAAAATTAAAAAGAAAATATAAAAGTTTGATAACTATAATTATTCCTAGACACATTGAAAGAGTAAACGAGATTACTCAAGAAATGTTAGAATTAAATTTAAATATTCATTTAGACGAACCAAATACAAGAATAAATAAAAATACGGATATCTATATTGTGAATTCATATGGCAAAACAAAATCTTTTTTTAATATATGTAGTAATGTGTTTTTAGGAGGGTCTATAATTAGTCATGGTGGTCAAAACCCATTAGAAGCCGCTCGATATGGATGTAATATTTTACATGGTCCAAACATTTCAAATTTTAGAGAAATTTATGAATTTCTAAAAAAAAATAAAATTTCAAAAAAAATAAATAATGAAAGTAAAATGTTTAATTATTTAGATAAACTTTTATCTAAAAAAAATAATTCAAAAAAAATACAAAAAAATCTCAAAAATATTGGAGATCAAATTTTGAAAAAAACATATAAAGAAATAAACTATCTCATTTAGAAAATGAAATTTAAAAAACCAAATTTTTGGGATCTATCAAAGCCAAATTTGATTGCTTATTTACTTTTACCTTTTACTCTATTGATTGCTGTAAGTAATTTTATACTTAACAATAAAACAAAAAAAAAAATTTAAAGATATTAAAACAATTTGTGTTGGTAATATTTATGTTGGTGGGACAGGAAAAACACCAACTACAATTAGGCTATATCAATTATTAAAAGAACTGAATTTAAATGTATTTACGGCTAAGAAATTTTATCAATCTCAATTAGATGAAATTAATATTTTAGAGGATAAAACTAAATTAATTATTGGAAAAACTAGAAGTGAAATCATTTCCAAAACTCATTCGAATGATAAAAAAATTTTAATTTTTGATGACGGTCTTCAAGATAAAAATATTGATTATGATTTAAAGTGTGTTTGTTTTGATATGAAAAATTGGATTGGGAATGGATGTTTAATTCCCTCAGGTCCTTTAAGAGAAAGTTTGAGAAGCTTAAAAAAATATGATGTAGTTTTTTTAAAAGATTTTAAAGAAACAATGATCGACATCATTGACCAAATTAAAATAAATAATAAACAGATAAAAATTTTTGAAACTTTTTATGAGCCAACAAATTTGAAAAATTTCAAAATTACCGAAAATTTTCTAATTTTTTCTGGTATTGGAAATCCCAAAAATTTTAAAGATTTATTAGTTAAATATAAATTTAATATTGTAGACGAGATTATTTATCCTGATCATCACGAATATACCGAAAATGATATTAATGAAATAAAAAATAAAGCAAAAAAATTAAATGCGAAAATAATCACAACTGAGAAAGATTTTGTTAAAATACCAAAAACAAATCAAATGGATATAGGTTTTTTAGGAATTGAATTAAAAATAAAAAAAGAAGAAGATTTAATTAATTTTTTAAAACAAAAAATTTATGCATAATATAATATATTTTTTTCAGTTTTTTTTTATAATTTTTTTATTTTTAATTTTAAAAATTTTAGGATTTAAATATTCATCTATTTTTTCTGGAAAAATTTTTTCAATTATCGGACCATTTTTTAGATCAAATAAACTAAGTTATAGTAATTTAACTAATGCATTTCCTAATTTAGATAGTTTTCAAAAAAAGATTATAATTCAAAAAATGTGGTTCAATTATGGAAGAATTTTTTCTGAATATATGTATATAAAAAAATTTCGGCAATCTTCTAATTTTCAAAAAAAAATCTTTATAGAAAATAGTGATATTCTAGAAAAAATAAAAAAAAATTCTGAACCTGTGGTTTTTGTATCTGGTCATTTTAATAACTTCGAATTAATGGCTATGCAAATTGAAAAAGCTGGTATTAATTTAGCGACTATTTATAGACCTTTAAATAATAAATTTTTAAATCCTCTAATGGAAAGTATCAGAAGAAATTTTATTTGTAAAAAACAAATTAAGAAGGGAATTTCTGGAACAAAAGAATTATTAAAGAATTTTAAAAATGGAACATCTATAGCTTTAATGATTGATCAAAGAGTATCAGAAGGAATTAAATCTAACTTTTTTAATCGAAAAGCCTTGACTACCACTATACCAGCTCAATTCGTGAAAAAATTCAATGCTAAAATTTTTCCTGTTTATATTGAAAGACTAAAAGATAATAATTTTAAGATAAAAATTTACGACTCTATAAATTTTGAGAAAGATGCTTCTGTCAGTGAGATTACTTCAAAATTGAATGAAATTTTAGAAAAAATGATTGAAAAAAATCCTGAACAGTGGATTTGGACGCACAATAGATGGAAATTATAGTGTCATTCCTTCTCTCTCTTTAATGAAGCTTCTACATATGAAAAATAAGCTTCTTGTAAATCAACATTCCAATAGGTTAAATCTTTAATTGGAATTTTCTTACCAGATATTGCACAAATTACATAATCACCATCTTGAATAACTTCAAAATTGTTTGGTAAATATTTTATTTTCGCTAATTTTTTTAACATTTTTAGTTTATAAATTATTATATGAAAGTTGGAATAATAGGAAGTGGTGGAAGAGAACACGCTTTGTGTATAGCGTTGAAAAAATCAAGCAAAGTAAGCAAAATTTACTGTATTCCTGGAAATGGGGGCACTAGTAGTATTGCTGAGAACATAAGTATAGAACCTAAAGACTTTGAAAAAATCAAAAACTTTACTTTAAAAAACAAAATTGATTTAATCATAGTTGGACCAGAAGATCCATTAGTCAATGGGATAGTCGATTATTTAGAAGATCATAATATAAAAGTTTTTGGGCCCAATAAATTTGCATCACAGCTTGAAGGATCAAAAATTTTTACAAAAAAATTATGTAAAAAATACAATATTCCAACAGCTGATTTTGGTGTATTCGAAAGTTCAATAAATGCACAACCTTTTTTAAATAATTGTAAATATCCAATTGTAATCAAGGCTGATGGATTAGCCGCAGGTAAAGGTGTTTACATTTGTGAAAATAAAGATGACTCAAAAATTGCAATTGATGAAATATTTAATGGAAAATTTGGAAAAGCAGAAAATGTTCTAATTGAAGAATTTTTAAGAGGTGAGGAAATGAGTTTTTTTATTATTTCTGATGGAAAAACATATAAAATGTTTGGAACTGCTCAAGACCACAAAAGGGTTTTAGAAGGTGACAAAGGAAAAAATACAGGTGGTATGGGCGCTTATTCACCTTCTAGATTAGATACACCTGAATTGAATAAAAAAATTCTTGAAAAAATTATTAATCCAACTTTGAAAGGATTAAATGAATTAAATTCATCTTATAAAGGTTTTTTGTATGCGGGTCTTATGATTATAAATAATGAACCTTATTTAATTGAGTACAATGTAAGAATGGGTGATCCAGAGTGTCAAACGATCTTGCCAAAACTAAAAACAGATTTAATTGATATAGCTAATGCATGTGTAAATAAAAATTTACATTCAATTAAAATTGAGTGGTATGATTACAAAAGCTTAAGTATTGTACTTTGTTCTAAAGGATATCCAGATCGTTATAAAAAAAATCTTCAAATTTATAACTTAGATAAAATTAATTTAGAAAATGATGAGTTTATTTTTCATGCTGGAACAAAAAAAATTGAAAAAAAAATATTTTCTAATGGTGGAAGGGTATTAAATTTTGTAGTTACATCTAATGATTTTAGAAAAAGTAGAGATCGTGCAATTAAACTAATTAATACAGTTAATTGGCATGAGGGATTTTTTAGAAAAGATATAGGTTTTAAAGTTATTAAATAATGAGGATTATAGGAGGAAACCTTAAAGGAAAAAAAATCTTTCTTCCAAAAGATAAAAAAACAAGACCTTTAAGGGATCTAGTAAAAGAGTCAATTTTTAACTTAATTGAACATTCAAAACACATTAATTTAAATATTGATAGTTTAAATATATTAGATTTATTTTCTGGGTCAGGCTCATTTGGTATTGAATGCATCTCAAGAGGAGCAAAAAAAGTTGTATTTATAGAGGAGTATTTTGAGGCATTGAAAATTTTAAAAAAAAATATCATACATATAAATTTAGAGGAAAAATGTACTATAATTGAAAAAAATTGTTTTAATTTTTTTCAATTACAAAAAAAAAAATTTGAAAAATTTGATCTAATTTTTATGGATCCACCTTACAAAGAAAAAAAAATAAATAGTCTAATTAAAAAAATAAAAGAATTAGAAATTTTAAACAAAAAAGGTATTATAATTATTCATAGACATCATAAAGATGACATTGAGATTTCAGAAGAAATAAACATTTTAGATGTTAGAAAATATGGAATTTCAAAAATAATTATTGGAAACTAGGTATTAATCAAAAATTTTTTTGTATTTGTTTTAATAAGCTCAACAGCTGGTTGGTTAAAAGGATTAACGCCCATTGCCCTACAAAGTAAAATTGTTTCAAGAATAAAAAAACTAAATAACTCACCTAAAGTCTCTTCACTTCGATTTTCTATTATAAAGGATCTATGTGGAATTTTTTTTTCTTTGAAAACTTTCAAAGTAGCTAAAAATTGTGAATATTTAATATCACTTAAATTTTTATTTTTTAAATATTTATGACTTTTCAATAAGTCTTTTTTTTTTAAGTTTATTGATGAACTATTTTTTGTAAAAAAAAATGTGTAAAAATTATTTTTTGGTCCATCCAAATAAAGTTGCATTAAACTATGATTGTCTCTAGGCATTTCAGATATTATGGGGAGAATTCCCTTGCCTTTTTTACCTAAACTTTCTGCAACTAATTGTTGATACCAATAAAAAAAATCATTAGATTCTTTATCATAATTTAAAATGACAGAATTTAACTTTTTTTTTTTTATAAAAGCTAAAATATTAGACACGCTATATACAATTGAATTCAAAAAACTTTTATTTTTTACCAAATAATTAAAATTTTTAAACTTATTAATATTCAAACCCATTAATTCTGCAGGCAACATTCCTACTTCTGACATAACTGAATATCTTCCACCTATAAAATTATTATGATGAATTATTTCTGCTTTAAGTCTTTTGGCAATTTTCATCAAATAATTATCTTTATTTTCTGTAATAAAAATATTTGGTGATTTTTTTTTTAACAAAATATTTGCATTTGCAATTGTCTCTAATGTATTTCCTGATTTAGAAATAATTAAATTCAAGCTTTTTTTTTTGTTATTTTTTTTTTCATCAAAACAATCTATAAAAACAAAATTTTTTTTAATTTTTTTTTTTAAAAAGCTATAGATTGATTTTGCACCAAGAATTGATCCACCCATACCTATTAAGTTTATATTTTGATATTTTTTATATTTACTAATATTTTTGGTTTCATAAGAATAAGGATAATCTTTTTTTAAAGAAAAAATTATTTCATTCTTTTCACTAATCAATTTTTTACATAATTTTTCTATTTTTTTATTTTTTTTACTAAAATTAAAGTTCTTTAGTTTAATATTATGAGATAACATTTATTTATTTTATTTTGTCTAAAACCGATTTTTCTAATGGAGTTTGTTTTGTATTTTTTATAGTATTGTTATCAATTAATATTTTACTGTTACTTAATGTTTCAATAATTTCATTATCCTTTTTCTCTAATTCTTCATTAATAGTCTCTCCTGGTATAGGTAGCTCACCGTAATCAGGTGGCAAAACTAAGGGGCTTTTTTTTTCTATTAAAAATTCATCACCACTTGCCTTTTTTTTTAAAGTTAAAGCATCTTTCGCTGATTGACAGCCTGTAAAAAAAATAAAAAGTAACAATAAAATAAAAGTTTTATTCATGTTTTTTTTTTAAAAATTCAAAAAATATTAAAAATATTACTCCAGTAGTTATGAATATATCAGCTACATTAAATATAAACCAATGAAAATTAAAAAAATGTAAATCTATAAAATCTGGAACAGACCTGTAATAAATTCTGTCAAAAATATTACCTATAGACCCTCCAAAAATCATCATAAAGCTTATTTTTTCAAGTTCTTTTGATTTTATTATCATCCAAAAAATAATTATGGTTATAGCTATAATTAAACCTGTTAAAAAATCATAATATATTTTTTCATTAAATGAAAATAATCCAAAAGCAATTCCATCATTCCATATTAAATTAAAACTTAAAAAAGAAGTAATGATAATTTCCTGTTTTTCATTATTATCAAAAGAATTTAAAATAAAATACTTTGATAATCGATCAATTAAAAAAATAGTTACAATAAAAAAAAAATTAAATAAATTTTTTTTTACCATTTTTAATTATTGTGTCTTTGACACAAATCCTTACTAATTTTCCAACAAACGGGACATTTCGTGCCATCAGCTTTATCAGTTTTAACATTTATATTTTCAAAAATACCATTTTCAATTATCGCCCCTGAAGTTATACAAAGTTCAGAAAGATCAGTATCCTTTATAAGTTCTAATGTCTTTTTATCTAGTTGTAATGAAATAATAGCCTCTAAACTTGAGCCAATTATTTTACTAGCTCTTTTTTCTTCAATACTAATATTACAAATATCTCTTAATTTAACTAAATTAATCCATTTATCATTTAGATTAGAATTTTCATATGTCTTGGGAAGAATTAAAAATTTCTCTAAATGAATGCTTTTTTTTTCTTTTGAAATTAATTGATAAATTTCTTCTGTTGTAAAAGATAATATTGGTGCAAACCATCTTAATAGTGAAGTTAAAATTATATTTAACAAAATTAAACATGATTTTCTTTTTTCTGAATTTATAGGATCACAATACAAAGTATCTTTTCTTATATCAAAATAAAAAGCGGATAAATCAACAGTACAAAAGTTTAATAACTCTTTATAAAGATTGTGAAAGTCATAATTTTTAAAATACTTTTTAAAATTTTCGTTTAGACAATAAATTTTATGAAGCATATATTGCTCTAACTCTGGTAATTTTTTAACTTCAATTTTTTCTAAATCTATATTTTCATAATTATCGTTTAAATTTCCAAGCAAATACCTAAAAGTATTTCTTATTTTTCTGTAAGATTCCGAATGCTGATCTAATATTGAATAATCAATTCTCAGATCTTCTGCATAGTTTGATGAAGCAACCCAAATTCTAAGAATATCAGCACCATATTTTTTTAATATATCTTCTGGTGCGATTACATTTCCTAAAGATTTTGACATTTTTAATCCCTTTCCATCAACAACAAATCCATGGGAAAGAATAGACTCAAATGGAGCTTTACCTCTTGTTCCGCAAGACTCTAAAAGTGATGAGTGAAACCAACCTCTATGCTGGTCAGATCCTTCTAAATACATAGATGCAGGCCATTTTAAATCTTTTCTTTTTTCTAACACAAAGGAATGAG
>MDSZ01031283.1_pt1 | contig 10228 bp, 9 predicted proteins | sample 811201 | NCBI WGS metagenome assembly MDSZ01 (sample SAMN05326647, study PRJNA326480) | marine metagenome | isolation source: seawater | place: Indian Ocean: North | collected 2010 | reverse complement strand
TTTTGAAGGGCGTCAACGTGCTGGCCATTGTGCATGGCCGACTCCGCGGCATCGACAAACGCAAAGGGATCCCACTGCCCACCGGGAACCAGGCGCTTGGCCAAGGCCTCGTTCCCGGTCACCCCGAGATACGCCGCCACTTGGCCGGCCAACCCAGAGTAACACGGATGATCACCCGCGCGTCGAAACCAGTATTTTGCGTTCGGATAATCCGGCTCGCGACGGTGCATGATCCCGTGCAGAAAACTGCCGTCCGCGCTGGGAAGATCCTGCGAGACATCGTGCGAGGCATCGAGATGGTCGTGCCATAGCAGCGCTGCCGAGCGTGCGAGATTCGAAGTCGACGAACCCAGGCCAAGCGCATCCACCGCTTGGCCAAGCGCGGCGATCGATTTGGCCGAGGCACGCTGCTCGGGGCCAAGCGCCGGCAGGTCGCCGGTATCGATCGCTTTCAGGAATGCCTCGGTCACCGTTATTCCTTCGGTTGCTCAACCGCGGCTGGTGCTGCATTGGTGGATGGCGCCGCCTCGGCCGCTGCCGGGGTTTCATTCTTTTTGGTAAAGAAACGGTCTTTCACTGCATTGAAAGCACCGTAGCTGCCGATGATCGCCATGCAAATGGCCGAGAGGGTGAGAAATACTTTCCAAACCTTGCCGGGATGTAGTTTACGGTCCACTCGGGTGTAGAGAAAATAAATCGCGGCGAATGCCAAAAACGGCAGAAGCGCTCCCTGCGCGAAGGCTCCCATGAAAACCAGCGAGACCGGTTTGCCAAATGCCCAATAAATGATGAAGGCCAACACAAGTAATACCACGGCCCCCACCTTGACCATGTAATGCCGCTCGTCTTCATTTTGGTATTTTTTGAATTTAAAAACAGACGCCCCATCCGCGAACAAACGGGCGTTGGCGGCTGTCGCCGCGAACACCGTCGAGAACAACACGCAGAAACAACCCACGCTAAAGATGGTTTTACCGAACTCACCAAACGCGCCCTCGTACATCGCGGAGAGGTTCGTGATGACGTCGTCGTTGGTGATTTCCTTGCCGGCCCCATGGAGCGTTGCCGCTCCGAGCAGATAAAAGGCGACGGTTGCACCAGTGTAGATTGCGCACGACACCCACGCATCCCAGCGCATCACGTTGAGCCAGCCCAGTGCGCGGTCGAGCCAGCCGATTGTGTTGTCGTTTTTGCCGGTGTTTCTGGCGTAGCCCTTTTCGATGCACCAGTACGGGTAGTAAATCAGTTCCGACGTGCCAACGCCGATGATGGCGAATGCGCCGAAAGCAATGGCAAAATCCTCCGGCAACGCGAACGTCAGGCCGCTGCCAATGTCGCCCGCCGAGATTGCGAAGTTCTCGGTGAATTGAAGCGAGACCAGCGCAAGGATGGTAAAAAATGTAAACAGCACCACCATCGCGATACAGACCCGCTCGACCAAACGATATCGGCCGGAGAGCAGCATCCCCATGCAGGCCAGCGCGATGATGGCGATAAGTCCGGTGTGCCAGCCGGATGCCTTGTCCACCACCAGGCTGGCGATGCCTCCCATCATCCCGGCCACCTGCATCGTTGAGCCGATGTACATCACCACCCAAAACCAGACCATCCACGACACGCGCAACTTTGGCCCCGGCACGCTGTTCATCGCCTCGAGCGTGGTCTTGCCGGTGACGAGCGTGTAGCGGCCCAGTTCGACCTGAACGAACACCTTCACCAGACAGCCGAGGATGATGAACCATAGCATAGTGAAACCTACCTTGGCTGCCAGCGCCGGTGTGGCGATCAGCTCGCCGGAGCCGACGATGGTGGCGGTGATGATCAGCCCCGGGCCGAGGTGCTTGAGGATGCCTTTAAAGTCCGTGGGTGCTGGTTTGGGCTCCATAGGGGAATTAAAAATTAAAGGGTTAGTCGAGCTTGACTGGTTTCAGTATGATTTTGCGAAAGGCCACCGGGCCGTGGTCGCCCTGCAGCATGATCGGGCCGTTCGGTTTTTCGTCCTTAAAGAGTGAGCCGCGCGTGGGGGCAGGCACCTCGACGTTGTGATGAATCACTTGGCCGTTAAGGCTGACTTTTACGAACTTGGCGTTTTCCACCTTTTTGCCGCCGGCATCGAAGCGCGGCGCACGAAAGGTCACGATTAACTTTTGCCACTCGCCCGGCGCCTTGCTGGCGTTGATCGCCGGCACGTTGCCGCCTACGCCCTTGCCGTTCACCACATGTTCGTAGATCGCGCCGTTGTCCTTGAAGGTCAGCGTCTTTTTGCCGTGGCTGTCGAGGATCTGAATCTCGTAGCGGCCCTGAAAGTACACGCCGGAGTTTGAGCCCTTGGGCACCATGTACTCGATTACGGCCCGCACGTCGCCGTGTTGAAAGTTGCTGAACAGGTTGCCGGTTCTGCCCTTGTCACCGTTCACGAGCGTGCCCAGCCCCGGGACGAGCGTGAACGCCTTCGGGTTGCCCGCGCTTGGCCGGGCGGACTGCACCAGTTTCCAGTCGCCCAGTGGCACCTTCCAACCGTTTAGCGAGCGGCCGTCATTGATCGTGATGTTCGTTTTCGGCGGAGGCGGAGGCGGTGCCAACTGCGCCTGCGCCTGGCCAAGCGCGGCGAGCGCGGCCACAAAAGTCATTCCCCGCTTGGCCAAGCGGGAAACCGGCGTGGTGCAGTCTGGCGGCATCATTCGTTCGGCGACACCTTAACTGGAAGGCTGTTAGGTCGCAAAGTTATTCCCGGCTAGGCGCCTTGCCAGGCGGCAGTTGGCCAATTTTTTCACAAAAATAGGCTTGCAATGGCGGGGTCAAAAAATAGCCTTCGCTCCATCCCCGTCCGTGACGGGCAGATACACACAGACCATATGATCAACGAGAGCATGGGGGGCACGCTTTGAGTCGCCCCAAAGGCGGCAGGCGCCCACAACGGGCACCCAAGGAACGTGTCAACGGGAGAATCCGGGCCAGAGAGGTTCGGTTGTTGTCAGACGATGGGAGACAACTGGGGGTTTACCAAATCCAGGAGGCCATGCGCATGGCCAAGGAGCAGTTGCTTGATCTGGTAGAAATCTCGCCCAACGCCAACCCGCCGGTTTGCCGGATCACCGACTACGGCAAGTACGCCTACGAGCAGAAGAAACTTCGCAAGGAACAAAAGAAGAGTTCCACCACGATCAAGATCAAGGAGATCCAGCTCCGGCCGAACATCGATCCGCATGACTTTACCTTCAAGCTGAACCACGCGATCGACTTTCTCTGCGAGGACATGAAGGTGAAGGTCATCCTTCGTTTCCGCGGCAAGGAGCTGCGCACCAAGCACATTGGCCTGCAGACGATCGAGGCGTTTCTCGAGAAGATCAAACCGTGGGGGCATTGCGACACCAAGCCACGCGAGGCCGGACGCAGCGTGATCGTGCTGCTCAACCCGTTGAGCAAGGATCAGCGCGCACCGCATCCGAACCCGGATGAACGGATGAAGGACGTGGATTACGACGACATACGCCATGTCGAGGGCGCGGATGTGAAGAAGCGCGGCGGCGGTTTCCGCAAAGAATCGCTCGACAATATCAAGATGCCGGGGGCGAATTAACCCGGCAGGACACCGCGATTCTCGAGCATCTGCTCCATCACGCGGTCCATCATCAACTCTGCCAGCGGTTGGGTGGCTGAATCCAGTCTGGCGTTGGAATCCTTTAGGGAGGCCGCCGTGACGGTGCCTCCCTTTTCCTTTTCAGTGAGCAATGCCGCCACTTCGGCCAATGCCGTTTCGATTTCCGCCCTCTGTTCCCCCGGCAACTCGCCGCCGTAGGTTTCCAGCCCCTTGCGCGTGGCCTCGGTGGTCTGCTCGGCGCGAAGCTGGGCCTCGACCCAGCGGCGCTCCTCAATGTCGTCGAACGCGTGCTCGACCGATTCCTCGATCATCTGCTGCACGTCGTCATCGTCAACATCCACCGCGGAACGCATCTCCACGATTTTCTCGTTGCCGGTTTTGATGTCGCGCGCGAGCACGTGCAAAATCCCATCCGCATCGATCTCGAACTGCACCCCCATCTTCGCCATCCCCTTCGGCTGCGGCTCGAATTCCAGCGTGAACCGGCCAAGGCTCCAGTTGTCGGCCGCCTTTTCCCGCTCGCCCTGCAGCACATGGATCAATACGTCCTTTTGATAATCCGCTACGGTCGTGAACGCCTCGCCGCGCTTCACAGGGATCGTCGTATTGCGCGGGATGATCACATTCATCAATCCGCCAAACGTCTCGATGCCCAGCGACAACGGCGTCACGTCCAGCAGCAGCAGGTCGCTGAAGTCGCCCGACAAAATACCGCCCTGAATCGCCGCGCCAAGCGCCACCGCTTCGTCCGGATTTTGCGTGGTGTTCAACTCCGGCTTACCGTCGTCGCAGCCAAAAATCTCCGAGGCGAATTCACGCACGAGCGGCATCCGTGACTGTCCGCCGACGAGAATCACCTGATCAAGATCCTCACTGGCCAAGCCGGCATCGGTCAGCGCCTTGAGACAATACTCGCGCGTGCGCGCAACCACCGGCTTGGCCAATCGCTCGAGCTGTTCTCGGCTCAATTCAAATTCAAAACTAAACTCCGGCGTCAGGAATGGCAGGGCGATGGTCGTTTCTGTCTCCGTCGATAACCGAATCTTTGCCTCCTCCGCAGCCTCGGCCAAGCGGGCCGCAATGCCGGCGTCTTTCGTCACCGCCGGGCCTCCTGCTAGGCCAAGCTGTTCCGACAAAAATCCAACCAGCGCCCGGTCGATGTCATCGCCTCCCAGGCGCGTGTTGCCGCAAGTCGCCAGCACCTGAAACACCCCCTTGTTTAGCTCCAGAATCGAGAGATCGAACGTGCCGCCGCCGAGGTCGTACACAGCGATCTTCGACTTTTCCTTGAGGGAATTCAGCCCGTACGCCAATGCGGCAGCCGTCGGCTCGTTGATGATGCGCTCGACCCTCAACCCCGCCAGCTCACCGGCCTTGCGGGTGGCGTTGCGCTGGGCATCGTTGAAATAGGCCGGCACGGTGATCACCGCCGCCTCGGGGAGTTCGATCATGCCCTCGCCCGCCAACGTCTTGAGCACTTTCAAAATCTCCGCCGACACTTCCTCCGGCGTCCACTCGCGTCCATACAGAGGCACGGTCACCGGCGCGTTGCCCTCGGCCCGAACGGGATAACCAAGTGCATCCTTGGTTGAATCCGAATCTCCGCCGCGGCGTCCCATGAATCGTTTGATGGACGTGATCGTCGTTTCCGGATGCGCCGCTCGGGCGCGCTTGGCCTCCCAGCCAACGACCGGGTCGCCAGAGGCTGGCACCCGCACCACCGACGGTGTCAGCCGCCGGCCCTGGTCATCCGCCAGCACCAGCGGGATGCCGGAATCCACCACCGCCACCAGTGAATTGGTCGTGCCAAGGTCTATGCCAATGATTTTTCCCACCGCCGAAAACCTGCCACGCACAAGACAACGCAGCACGCCAATTCACAACCCACCTCAACCACCTAGCCAAACGCATCGCTCGCTATGGCGTTGGCTTGCGCTTGGCCAAGCGCTACCTTTGCGGGCGATGCGCCGGGCTTTTCATCTGATTACTGCCACGCTGTTGCTGACGGGCTGCGCCAGCTACGAGCGACAGACGCATTCGTTTCGCGGTGCATGGAACGGGGGCAACACCCAAAAGGCGGCCGAGTTGGCCAACGTGCAGGTTTATGACAGGAGCGATTCCCGTGACGGCGTGATTTGGCTGCTGGAACAGGGAGCCGCTCTGCGGGCGAACGATCAACTGCCGGAAAGCATTTACGCGTTTGATCGTGCTGAAAAGCGGATGCAGTACTACGAGAGTCAGGCCAAGGTTCGCGTATCCAAGGAAACGACGGCACTGGTCGTCAATCTGGCCACGGTGCCGTACGAGGGCCGTGGCTACGACCGCGTGATGCTCAACACGTATCAGGCGTTGAATTATCTGCGGCTTGGCCAGCCGGACGCCGCGATGGTGGAGTTGAGACAGGCCAGTGATGAACAGGACGCTGAGTTGATTCGCAACGCGCGCCGGATCACCTCCGCACGCAAGTCGGCTGGGCAGTATCAGTCAAATATTTTACGCACACAAAACGATGCCGGCACGCGCACACAGCTCGACCGTTTGCAACCAAGCCTGAACATGGACTACGGCGCGTTCGTCAATCCCTTTGCCGATTTCCTGCACGCGCTTTGCCTGTGGAGCCTCTCGGATGACCAGCGTGAAAACGCAATCGTCTCGTTGCGACGCATTCACGATACGTTGGGTGGCCCTGCGTTCATTGCGGACGAGATCGAGCTCGTCGATGGTGTGCTCTCCGGGAATAAACATCCCGACCTGACCTATGTGATCTTCGAGACCGGCGTGGCCCCGGTGCGGAGAGGGGAGCGTCTCGACATCCCGTTGTTCGACCGGGATCTGCCGTATGTTGCTGCGGAGTTCCCGAGGTTGGAAAATCGCGGCCACCCGCTCACCTGTGCCGTGGCCATCGGCAAAACGAAGATGGTCGCCACGCTGATCTGCGACATGGACGCTGTGATCGGGCGAGATTTCCGGAGCGAACTGCCCGGGATGTTCACCCGCACCCTCGCTTCCGCTGCGCTCAAGGCTACTGCCACAAAAAAGATCGGGGACAAAACCGGAGACATTGGCACGGTGCTCGGCACGGTGTATCAGGTCGTATCCACGCAGGCCGATTTGCGGACGTGGACCTCGCTGCCCAAGTCATTTGCCGTAGCCCGTGTCGATACACCTGCGGATCGCAAACTAACCCTGTTCGTCGGCCCACAAAAAAGCGAAGTCACCGTGAATACCGGTCGCGTGAACGTAGTCTACGTGAAGGGATTTGCCCACGGTGCACCCTTGAAGATTCATCAATTTCGACTAAAATAAACCGCAGATATGAACGCATTTGCCAAAACGATCACCACCGCGCTGCTGCCGGCCCTGGCCCTCGGTTGCGCCTCGGCCAAGTACATCGACGAAGGCGGCGACGACAGCATCGTCAACGTCGGCCAGATCAACACGCAGGACTGGATCCACGCCGCCGATCAACTCACCCAGTCGCTGCTACTCTCCGGCGCGATTCAATCCGTCGCCGGCAAGCCGAAGATTTTGATGATCGGCCGGATCAAGAACAACACCTCAACCCACATCGACACCGACAGCCTGATAAAAAAAATCCGCGTGGCTCTCAATAAAAGCGGCCGCGCCCTCACCACCACGGCGGTCGGTTTGGACGGACCTGAGGATGCCTCGTCAAAGGCTGTCCGCGAGTTGCGGTCGGACGACGAGTTCAATCAGGAGACCATCCCCGACAAGGGCAATCTCGTCTCCCCCGACTACAGCCTCTCCGGTAAGATCATTCAGAACAACGCCCGGGCGGGCCGCATCAAGCAGTCCGAGTTCGCCTTCCAGCTAAGCCTCACCGATCTCAAGACTGGCCTGGCAATCTGGGAGGAGGAAAAACTGATCGTCAAGCAGGGAGCCCGGGCCGCCGTCGGCTGGTAACCCAGCCAGACGATGGTAGGGAGGCTGTCCCCAGCCGACCTCAACGACCCAGCGCTAGGAAGCTTACCTGAGGATTATTTAAAGACGGTCTCGAAGGCTCGCCCTTCCAACATAGCGCTTGGCCAAGCGCAATTGGCTTTCCGAAACGTCGCTTCGCGGTGATACTCCGCCTGCCCTTGGGGCAACGTCATGGATTGGCATTTCCGATCACGCTCACATCAATGCAATGAATGCGAGGCGGCGTTCGAGGACGAACAGCCGTACCACACCATCCTTTTTCGGGGCATGGAGAGCCTTGAGCGCCGGGATATCTGCCCGGGCTGCTGGACAGAAAATCACAAGGCCGAACCGGGAAAACTCGGCGGCTACATTTCCCACTGGCAGGGCGTCTACGAGGTGCCACCCCCGCCCCCGCCCGAAGCGATCCAGAAGGACAATGCCGAGACGCTGCTCAAGAAGATGATCGAGCAGAACGATCCCGAGCACACCGAGGCTTGTTTCATTCTCGCCGTGATGCTCGAGCGAAAACGCGTCATCAAGAATAAGGATCAGGTGCGGCAGCCCGACGGCAAGCGGATGTTGATCTACGAGCACACCAAAAACGGAGACGTGTTCACCATCCTCGACCCCGCACTGAAACTGACCGATCTGGGGCAGGTTCAGGCCAAGGTTGCCGAGTTGCTTGAGCACGGACTCAATCCTCAAACCGAGACTTTGCCCGAGGAGGAGACCGGCGAAGGTGAAGCTGAATCCGGATCTGCGGAGTCGGACGATGAATCCCAGCCAGAAGTCGCCGCTGCGGCCGACCAAGCCTGATTATTTATCGTGGCAGAATTAGGGGAATTACAGGAGACGCTCGGTTACACATTTCGCGATGAGTCCCTGCTGCGCCTTGCCCTGACCCACCCATCCGCTTCCGGAAAAAAATCCAATCCCGCCGAGGACAATCAACGGATGGAGTTTCTCGGGGACGCCATCCTGCAGGCGGTGATCTCTGACGCGCTGTACACGCTTCATCCCGACCGCGACGAGGGCACGCTGACCAAGGCCCGGGCAGCGCTGGTCAACGGCACATCCCTTGCCGCCAAGGCCGCACCTTTTGGCTTGGAGGAACACCTTGTCATGAGCCGGGGACAGCGGGCCGATTTTGAGCGAGGCAAAGTTTCCGCACTCGAGGACGCGCTCGAGGCGCTCGTTGCCGCGCTGTTTCTTGATGGCGGGATGGACGCGGCAAGCGATTTTGTTCGGCGGACATTTGCCAAGGAACTCGCCAACCCGGACAAGATTGAGGCGATCAAAAACCCGAAGGGTGAGCTGCAGGAACTGCTTCAGGCCGAGTCCGAGGAGGCGCCAACGTATGAAATGCTGAGTTCAACCGGGCCGGATCACGACCGCGAGTTTGAGGTGGTCGTGAAACACCTTGGCCAAGCGCTTGGCCAAGGGAAGGGCAGCAGCAAAAAAGCGGCCGAGACGGAGGCTGCGTTGGCGGCTCTGGCCAAGGTTCAGGACAGTTGATCGAAGTCGAGCGCGATGTCCACTGATGGTGCGGAATGCGTCAGCGCACCGACTGAGATGTAATCCACACCGGTCTCGGCGATTTCACGAACGGTCTCCAGAGTCACCCCGCCGCTGGCCTCTGTCTTTGCCCGGCCCTCAATCAGCCCGACAGCCTGCCGCAATTCATCGCACGACATGTTATCCAGCAGGATGATATTCGCACCGGCCTCGGCGGCAGCTTGAGCCTGCTCGATGGTGTCAGCCTCGGCTTCGATTTTCAGGTCGGGATAGTTTTCCCGGGCACGCTGAATTGCCTCGGCCATGTTTCCTTCCAGCGCAGCAAGGTGGTTGTCCTTGATCATCACCTGATCATAGAGGCCGATGCGATGATTGGTGCCGCCGCCGCAGGCCACGGCGTATTTCTCCAACGCGCGCCAACCGGGTGTGGTCTTGCGGGTGTCGAGAATCTGGACGTCTGTGCCGGCCACCTGCTGGACGAACTGCGCCGTCAACGTCGCCACGCCGGAGAGGCGCTGGACGAAGTTGAGCGCTGTGCGCTCGGCGGTCAGCAACGCACGGGTTGGCCCCTGCAGGCGGAGCAGCGGTTGATAAAAATCCCCGTCCTGACCGTCCCGCACCTCGATGCCAAAATCGATTCGTTCGTCGACCTCCTGAAACGAGGCAAGCGCCAAGTCCACGCCGGCCATCACCAGCGGCTCCCGGGCGGTCATCACCGCCGTGGAGAGGGCGTCCTCCGGCACGAGTGCCAGCGTGGTGGCGTCCCCACTGCCGATGTCCTCGGTCAAAGCGGCCCGAACCAGCGGCAGGTAATCGTCTGGAGCCAACGCTTCCGGCATGGGCTGAGTCTTGGCCAAGCGCAAGGCGGTTTGAAGCCAAAAACCAAGCGCTTGGCCAAGCGTTCAAATGGCTTCCCAAGTGGGAAAAGATCGGTAACATCCGCGCCACGCTCATGGGACGAATAGAAAAATGCCGCTTGGCCTTACCTGCGATGATCGCCGCTTGGCTGGTCATTTTATGCACAGCCACGCCGGTCTTGGGCGAAACCACGCCGGGCCGCTGGGACAAGGAAATCGAGGCCTTCCTCGAGGCGGATCGTGCAAAGGCGCCAAAGAAAAACCGCACGCTGTTCATCGGCAGCTCCAGCATCAAGCGCTGGGAGACGCTGGAGCAGGACTTTCGCTCGTC
>MDSZ01233453.1_pt1 | contig 10229 bp, 9 predicted proteins | sample 811201 | NCBI WGS metagenome assembly MDSZ01 (sample SAMN05326647, study PRJNA326480) | marine metagenome | isolation source: seawater | place: Indian Ocean: North | collected 2010 | reverse complement strand
TGGTGCCACATAGTGAAGAATATCACCTAAACCTGAATATATTTCAATTATTGGCAGTGTGAATAAAAATTGTTTGCAAGATAGGATTAATGATGGAGGATAAAAAACACCATATTGATTTTTACTCCCCTCCCCATCAATAGAGGTCTTACTCCCAATACAACTATCACCCTGTGAGAGTCCTGTTGTAGGTACAAAAATCCACTTTATTCCTCTATGGTATAGACAACATGCGCTTGCTACTATATCTTGCAATGTCGCTCCACCTATAATTGCAACAAAACTATTTTTATTAAGATTAAATTTTGTAAAAACTTTAAGAATTACTTCTAATTTTGAGATTGATTTTGTTTCAGGTAAAACATCAATTAAAAAAACTTTTTTTGGATTTAGATTTTTTAGTTGTTTATGATTATCAAAGACTTTAGAGTCAACAAAAATTAGGTCTAAATTTTCAAAATCTAGTAGATGTTTTGTAATTAAATCTATTGATTCAAGAGTTTTATATTCATATTCATGTCGGTAAGATTTTATTTTGAAATCTTTCATCTAGATAGGACCCCTCCGTCCAATATGATTTCAGAACCATTTAAGTATGGGGTATTTATATTAATTATTTGATAAATGGCTTTTGCAATTTCCTCTGAAGTAGCTAATTTATTTTCTTGGGTTAGTACTCTTTCTTTTGCTTTTTTAAGTTTAGGGTCAAATTTAGTTTTGTTACTTAATGGAGTTTCTACAAATCCTAAAACAATTGAATTAGCTTTTATATTTTCACTACCATGTTCTAATGCGATTTGTTTGGCTAAAGCATTTAGCCCAGCCTTTGAAATAGAGTAAGGACCTCTGGAATGACAAGCTATTTTTGACCAAATTGAAGATATTAAGATTATTTTTCCTCCACACACTTTCATATTGTTGATGATCGGTATTATGAGCTGTGTAGCTGACAAAACATGTAAGTTAAATGAGTAATGATAATTTTCTTTAGAAGCATTTATAAGTTCAATTATTTCATTCGAACCTGCACAATGTATAAAGACATCAATTTTTTTATTATTGAGCCAATCTTTAGCTTCTGTAATTCCTTCAAATGAAGATAAATCTGCTCCAATTTGGAATTCAGGTTTAATCTCGCTTGAAAGTCTTCTAGATATTCCGTAAACTTTATGTTCATTTTTTAAACATTGCTGAAGTATCTTTTTACCTATTCCTGAGGAATGTCCAGTTACTAAGATGTTCACTTAATAGTCCCAACTAATCTATCAAATGAAGGTTCATGTAATTTTTTGCTAATTGATGGACATTCTTTTCCACTTCCATGAATTAATTGATAAAAAAGCATCAGGCTAAGAACTTCCCCTGTATGGTAAAAATCTGTGCCTAACTGTAAAGTATTGTATTTACTGGATTGCAGTTTTAATTTCCTAGCACTTATCATAAGCGTTTTCATATTATTATCAGCTCCAAGTTCTAGACAAGTATTTATATTGCTAGCTGTTCCTGAACTTGAAACACCTATTACCATGCAGTATGGCAATTCATTTTTGGAGATTACTTTTATATGAGCATTTAGCCAGTTGTAAAACCAACTATCTATACAACTGTCACCAATTACTGATGTTGCAAGGATTCCGCTTCCAGGACAGATAGCTAATTTATCAGATAGCCTTGTTATATCAACCGATCCATGATCAGCAACTGCTAAGTTGCCACCATTACCTACTATAAATATGATTTTTGATTTATTAAAGTCTTCCTGAGCTTTATCCCACTCTTTTGTTTCTAAAACATTAGATAGTAATTCATCTAGAGATTCTGTAGGTAGTAATTTATTAGATTTGTTCATTTTTTTTCATTTTTTTTCATTTTACATATCTTGAATGTCAATTGGTAGATCAAAGTATAATTTAGCCCTCCCTTTTTGTTGTTGCTTTTTTAAAGAGAAAACTGCAAAACATACATCTTTATATGGCGTAATAGCTGTAACGGAGGGGGTTCCATAGTATCCAAAGGCATATACCTCGCTAAGTTTTTCAAAATTCTTTAAAGTTTGAAACCATTCATTAAAATTTAGGACGACATATGGAGCTTTTTCTCCACTTAGATCACCTTGATAGTTAATGAATTGATAAGATTTACTAATATTATTAACACCTTTTTCTTTGGTTAGTCTGAGACTCAATAATAAATAACCTTCATCTTTTACTAGCAACCATGCCTTTTTGATCATTTTTTGAAATTCTATATTCCAATCTATGCAACTCAACGAGATAACAAAATCAAATTTATTCTTAAGATCAACTTCAAGGAAGTCCTGATTTATTATTGTTGCTTCATCGTTCATTAGAGTTGCTTTCTTTGCTGCCTCGGAATTTATTTCTATTCCTAAATAACTTGTAATTTCAAATTGCTCTTTTAGTATTAATCCCAAGCCTCCGCATCCACAACCAATATCTAAAATAGTAGAATTTTTTTTTGGTTTTAAGTACTCAAAAACTTTTTTCTCTGAATAATAAAGTTCATCCCATTTTATTCTGTTTTGCGAAAAGTAATTTGCAATTTCTGAAGAATTGTACCTAATATTTTTTGACATATGAAACTATGTATATGAGAAGATTTAAAATTGCTATTATTTACTCTAGTTCTTTAAAGTATTTTTTATATATATGTTAAAAAAAATAATTTTAAAGAAAAAAGTAGATATAGATGATGCTTCATATATTTATAATTTATTTTCTAGACATTCTGAAATAAAGAAGTACAAATTCCTAAATAAAATATCTGATAAGCCTTATTTATTATTATCTAATATTTTTGAGAGAAATATTTTTAACAACGAGAATAGACAATTAGATAGTATGTTTTTTATTGGTTTAAAGAATTTAATCTTAACTAAAAGACTTTCTATTATTCTCACAAATAAGCAAAGAAGTGCTTATTACTTTGGAAGATATATTAAAGATAGATGTTTAAATAATAAATTATTTTTGAAATTAGTTAAAAAAATAATATTTTTTATTTTTAAATTTTTAAAATCTTTAATAGATATTTTTTGTTTAATATTTCTTATTTTAATTATAGGAATTTTTAAAAAAAGTAAAACAATCAATGCATGTAAGGAAATTTATACCCTTACTTTTTCATGGACCATAGCAAATTCAAATGATCCAATAAGTTATTTATATCCTGATTTTTACAAAAGAAAATCTAAATCTGCTTTTGTTACTGATTTTGATAATTATCGATTTATTTTTAAAGGTCTTTTAGATACTTATTTTAATGAAAACTTGCAAAGTCCATTGGATTTTATTTTTCCTAAAGATATCTTAAGATCTCTTATAAATTTGTTTAAAATAAATTTTTTTGAAATATTAAATCCAAGTCTGTACAAATATGGATCAACAATATCATTTCTTAACTCTTTAAAAAATATAAATCGGCGTTTCTTTGCACTATTAGTATTAGAATCAACAACTCATATTATGAAGGAAATAGATCCAACAATAATATTTATATGGGGTGAGGGACATCTTGCTGATAAAGCTTTTACAATAGGTTTAACAAATTATGTAAAAAAGAATAACTTAAAAAAAGTAAAAATATATTCATATATAGGTACACCAATTTCAAAACATTATTATCCACATTACTTGCCTACTAGATTTGATATATCTTCTGGGATTTGGTCTAGTAATATATTGGTTTTTGATGAGAGTTCACTTAAAGAAATGACTTCCTTTACTGAGTTTAAAAATATCAATTCTAATGTAAAGGTAATTAGAAAAACAATGACAAGGTCCATAGAAAAAAATTACAAAAAACATCTTACAAAACCTAAACGATTTTTAACATTGTTTTGTCATGGAAGTTATGATGAATTATCTATAATTTTATTTAATTTTTATAAATATATTTATTTAAATGATTTTTACAATAACAATAAGCATAAAGTTTTTATAAGGTTACATCCTTTATTAAAAAAAGAGGATTTAATTTCCCAAATTAATAAGTTTGAGAATTTATTAAAATTTAAATTTCCTGATTTTGTTCCCTTAAGAAATAATTCGGAGGATATTCATTATTCTATAAGAAATACAAAGTATTGTATTTTTGGGGAATCTACATATATTAATTATGCAATTGAAAATGATGTTAAGGTTTTTTATGTAAGAACCTCATATTTATTTAATTCTCCAATAAACTCTTATTTAATTAATAAAAAAAATGTAAATGAATTAACTAATCAATCTATTAAGTCAATTATTATAAATTAATATAAATTCTAAGACTTTTATAAGTAATTTTTTGCCTCATTATTTTTAATGTATTTTTATCCAAGTCTTAGAATGATAAATATATATAAAAAAATACTTTCCAAGGATAGCGTATACTGTTTTTAAGTTTTTGATACTTAATGAAAGTCGTAATTCTAGCTGGAGGTTTCGGTACAAGGCTCTCAGAATATACTACGTCAATACCTAAACCAATGGTTTATATAGGAAATAAACCTATCTTGGAACATATAATGATAAGTTATGACAAATATGGCTTTAATGATTTTTATCTTGCTCTTGGTTATAAAGGAAATGTCATAAAAGAATATTTTCATAACTATCAATTAATTAATTCAGATTTTCAAGTAAATCTTTTTGATGGAGAAATAAAAATTTATAATAAACACTCATCAAATTGGAAAGTAAGTTTAATTGATACTGGGATTGATTCAATGACAGGAGGTAGATTAAAAAGATTGAAAAATTATCTCTCTGGAGAGACTTTTATGATGACATACGGAGATGCAGTTTCAGATGTTGATATTAATGAAATCCTTAAGTTTCATAAATCGCATGGCAAACTCGTTACGGTCACAGCTGTAAGACCTCCTGCTCGCTTTGGAGAAATGACAATTACTAATGAAAATAAAGTTACAAATTTCCGTGAAAAACCTCAAATTAAAGAGGGATGGATAAACGGAGGTTATTTTGTTATTGAACCTGAATTTCTAGAAACTATTCAAGACGATCAAACTGTTTTAGAAAAAAAACCACTGCAAGAAGCTGCCTCTAAAAATCAATTAATGGCATATTTTCACGAAGGTTTTTGGCAGTGCATGGATACTAAAAGAGATAAGGACTTATTGGATAATATGATTAATAAGAGAAGCACACCTTGGCTCAAGTAAAAATATAAATTGATTTGTAATATGAAACCCTTAATATCAGTAATTATGAACTGCTTTAATGGGGAAAAGTATCTTAATGAGGCAATTGATTCAGTTATTAATCAAAATTACGAAAATTGGGAATTAATTTTTTGGGATAATAAATCATTTGATAGGAGTGCTGAAATAGTAAGTAGTTATAGAGATAAAAGAATTAAATATTTTTTTACTGATACATTTTCATCTGTTGGGATTGCTAGGTCAAAAGCTTTTGAAAAAACTAATGGCGAATTGATTGGATTTCTAGATGTGGATGATATTTGGATGAAAAATAAATTAGAAGAAATTGTAAAAAGTTTTATTAAAAATAAAGATGCAGGCATCTTTTATAGTAATACTCTTTTTTTTAATGAAAAAGATAATATGCCACTTTATTCTTCAAAACAAATTTCAGGAAGCATTACTAGTAAATTGTTGACTAATTATTTTCTTTCACTAGAGTCAGTAGTCGTTAGTAGAGCAAAAATTGATCTTTTAAAAATTAAATTTGATAATAGGTTCAATTTTATTTCAGATTTTGACTTATTCACAAGATTATCAGCTATTTCTAAAGCGGTTTATGTATCAAAAATACTTTCTGGATGGCGTGTTCATAATGATAGTGAAAGTTTTAAAAAAGTTTTTTTATTTCATCAAGAAAAATTACTCTGGTACAGTATCAACAAAAATAATAAATTATTTCAGAATTTTAAAAATGAATTAGATGAATTTAAATTAATTACTAATGCTGAACAAAAGTTCTTTAATAAGAATCCTTTCTTAATAACAAGAATAGACAAATTATTTTCACATAAATTCTCTAACCTAAAGAATTTTATGAAGTATTGTCTTGCTTCAATTCCTTTTGGGAAATACCTTTATAAACTTAAGAAACTTAGAAAGTTGAAAAAACTATAAATCTTATAAATTAGCTGGTATTATCAAAAAATGAAAATCTTATCTTTATATACTTCTTTACCTTCATCCGTCTCACTTTATAAAGATGGAAAGATAATAGCAGCAGTACAAGAGGAGCGTTTTACAAGGAAAAAAAATGATGAAAAATATCCTGTCGACTCAATTAATTTTTGTTTAGAAGAAGCAAATCTTAAAGCAATTGACCTTGATGCAATTGCAATAGCAAGCTTTTTATCAGGATCTTTAAGCGATACAATAACCAAAAAAAGTACTTGGAGCGTTGAAGATTATTTAAAAGAACAGTATAAAAAATGGTTACCGATAAATTATCCCAACAAAATAAGCTCTAAACCAAAATCCTCTTTAGAAATCTTTCCTGAAAAAATTGATTTTGAATTATATCCTCAAAATAGTTTGATGAAAATTTTTAATATGCCTAATAATGAAAAAAGTTTTCATTCTCAAAGAAGAAATTTAACATCTGAATTTTTAAAATTTGATATTAACAAGATTCATTTTATTGAACATCATAGATGTCATGCTGCTTATTCTTATTACTCCTCCCCTTTTAGAGGAGAGAATGTATTAGCTTTTACAATCGATGGCTCTGGAGATAATTTGAATGCCACCATCGGTATTTTTGATAAAGATGGAAACTATCAAAGAAAATATCAAACAAGTGAATGCAATATTGGTCGGATTTATCGATACATTACATTGCTTTTAGGTATGAAGCCTAACGAGCACGAATATAAGGTTATGGGGTTAGCTCCCTACGGTAAAGAAAAATATGCTAAAAAAGCCATTGATCTATTCAAATCAACTTTATATGTTGATGGGATTAATTTTAAATGGAATGTTAAACCAGAAGATAGTTACTTTTGGTTCAAAGAAAGATTAGAAGGTATTAGGTTTGATAATATCGCATTTGCCCTTCAATATTGGGTAGAGGAACTTCTTACTGAATGGGTTAGGAATGCCATTGTTGAATTTAAAATCAGAAAGATTGTCTTATCGGGAGGTGTTTCAATGAATATAAAAGCCATGGGTAAAATAGCGCAATTAAATGAAGTTGATGATATTTTTGTTGGGGGTTCAGCAAGCGATGAATCTATGTCTTTGAGTGCAGGGATATGTTTAGCTAAAGATTTAAATAAGAAAAATAAAATAAACACATTTAATAATAATATGACTTCAATATCAAACCTCTATCTAGGTCCAAAAGCTAATCAAAGAGAGGAATCAGACGCATTGAAAATGTTGGCAAATGGAAATTATGAAATATCAAGTAATAATAAACCTGAAGTAATTGCAAAATTATTAAAAAATGGTTTTGTTCTAGCAAGATGTGTTGGGAAAATGGAGTTTGGACAAAGATCATTAGGGAATAGATCGATACTAGCTGATCCAATTAATTTTGAAGTTAAAGAAAAAATTAATTCAGCTATCAAAAATAGAGATTTCTGGATGCCTTTTGCTCCTATAATTTTGGATAATTACTCATCAAAATATTTATTAAATCCAAAAAAAATAAATTCTCCTTATATGACTATTGGGTTTGAAACTACAGAAATAGGATATAAATCGATGATAGCTGCATGCCATCCAGCGGATAAATCAGCTAGGCCACAAATTCTTAAAAAAGTTGATAATCCAGAACTCTATAAAATATTGATCGAATTTGAAAAAATTACTCAAAGAGGAGCTTTATTAAATACAAGTTTTAATTTACATGGCTCACCAATAGTTAATACACCAGCACAAGCAATAAAAGTATTTATTAATAGCGGCTTAGATGGTTTAGTTTTCAACAATTATCTAATTTTAAAAAGAATTTAAAAAAAAATTTGAAATTAATTATGAATTATAAAGGTTGATGACAAAAGTGAAATTTAGTGTAGATGAAAATCCTACTCCAGAAAATTGGAATAATTTAATTAATAATTCTCCTCAATCTAATATTTTTTGCGAGAGTATATATCTTAATTTATTGGATAATTCTTTTAGACAAATAATTATTAAGAAAGGTAGTGATATAAAAGCAGGATTAGTATTTATTGAGTCGAAGAGTAAAGAAGATATTGTCGAAGATGAATTATTAATTTATGGTGGAATTCTATTTATGAGAGACAGTATAAAAAAAAATGTTAAAAAAGTTTTTGATAATTATGAAATTACTGAATTTATTGTTAATTATGTTTCAAATAAGTATAAAAAAATTTTTTTAAATTTATCTCCTGAAATAAAAGATTTAAGGCCTTTTTTATGGTACGAATATCACTCTAAAGAAAGCGATAAAAAATATTCGGTAGATTTAAGATATACCTCTTATCTAAATATATCTGAGATTAAACACAATGATTTTTTAAATACACAATTTTATGAATCAATGCATACGTTGAGGAAAAGACATATTAAAAAAGCTAATAAAGATAAATATAAAGTTAATTTTTCAAATGTTGCGGATAATATAATAGATTTTTATCAAGCATTAATGACAAAACAAGGTATAAAAACTGATGAAAATAAACTATTTATTATGAGAAACTTAATAAATGAACTAATCGATAACAAAAGAGGAGTTTTAATCGAAATTGTAAATCAATCAAAAATTGTTCTTTATTCGGTTTTTTATGTGTGGGACTCAAAACGTGCCTATTTTTTATTTGGAGCTGGCAATCCAGAGATTTCGGAACAATGGCAAGGTACTATTGCTCATTTAGAGGCTTTTAAATACTTATCAAGATCCAAGTCAATCACTGAAGTAGATTTTGAAGGAGTTAATAGTCCCCAAAGAGGATGGTTTAAATTAAGTTTTGGAGGTGAATTGATTTCCTATTATCATTTAAATAGATGAATATTTGAACAAAAATATACAGGAGAAAATTTTTATATAAGTTATAATAGAAAAAATTTTTAAGATATGTCCGATCTAAATCAGTTTAGAAAAGAGCTTGATTCTGAAGATGGACAAAAAGTTCAATTAAATAAAGGGCATTTTTGTCTTGATACTGAGGAGAGATCAAGACTTTTTAGCGAAAAGATGGCCCATGGTTGGAAAGATAAGTATTCTCAATATAGGAATGATTGGGAAAAGAATCCTGAACAAAAATTGGTTAGAGAATATCCATTATTAGTCGATATTGAACTTGCGTCTGTATGTAATCTTAAATGCCCAATGTGTTATACAACTACTGAACATTTTAAGAAAAATGTAAAATTAAAGTTAATGACTTGGGATTTGTTTAAGAAAGTTGCTGATGAAGTCGCTCATAAAGTACCTGCTGTCCGTTTAAGTTGGAGAGGAGAATCTACTCTGCATCCAAAATTTATAGATGCAATAAAATACCTTAAAAGCAGAGGAGTAGGTGAGGTTTCCTTTTTAACTAATGCATCTAACATGGACTTAAATTATTTCAAGAAATTAGTTGATGCAGGAGCTGATTGGATAACTGTATCTTTCGATGGTATTGGAGAGGAATACAATAAGATAAGAGCTCCTTTGATATACGAAGAAACTCTCCAAAAACTTAAGGATGCTATTAACTATAAGAAGGAAAATAATCTGAAAAAACCGCTTATTAAAGTGCAAGGTATATGGCCAGCGATCAAAAAAGATCCTGAAACTTTCTATTCAACTATGAAAGAGGTTTCTGATCTTGTGGCATTTAATCCTTTAATTGATTATCTTTCTGAGGATGATCCAGCGGACATAGTTTATGAAAAAGATTTTTGTTGTCCACAGATATATCAGAGAATATTTATTTCTTCTACAGGGCAAGCAATGATGTGCAATAGTGATGAATATGGTAAAGAAATAATTGGGGATGCCAATTTTGAGTCAATTCATGAAATTTGGCATGGTGAAAAATTGAATAGCATTAGATCTTTACATTCTAAGAGTGATGGATTTAAAGAAATTCCTATTTGTAAAGCTTGTTTTTATCCTAGAAAAACTGAAGTATCTGAAATTGTTAGAGTTGACAACAGAGATGTACACGTAGAAAACTATGTAAATAGAAAACAGAAAGTTGGAATTTCCTCGATAGCAAAAAATTAATATATCTATGTCTGCTTTTTTAAGAAATTATTCAAAACATAAAACAGG
>MDSZ01209201.1_pt1 | contig 10229 bp, 13 predicted proteins | sample 811201 | NCBI WGS metagenome assembly MDSZ01 (sample SAMN05326647, study PRJNA326480) | marine metagenome | isolation source: seawater | place: Indian Ocean: North | collected 2010 | reverse complement strand
AGGTTTGAAATATACACCTTCTTCTGCACCATCAAAGAATGAGAATTGCCAGAAGTAAGTACCACCAGTTACTTTGAAGATTGCTGTGCGTGGGGGAACCTGATCTTCTGTATTAATACCTTTAGAAGCAAGAGTTGTAGGATATGGAACGTATTTTGGAATTATTTTAGTTCTTCTAAGGTCTGTACCAACAACAGAACAACCTCTAGGTACAATGACACCACCTTCTGAGGAGTTATATTTGTATAATACATTATTAGGAGAAGATAAATCTAAATTTGAATTGGAATCAAGAGGAGCAACGTTTGTATATAATACTTCACCAGGTCTATTATCTATTTGATATTCAGCAGGATAGAGCATGATACTAAAAGCATCAAACTCGTCATTACTCAAACCAACTCTATATGAGAACCTTGCTACTTCAAGAAATGCTCTTTGTAAAGATTTAAATGGTCTTAATGCAGAGTTTCCTCTATTATCAATAGAGTCTGAAGCGTCAAAGTCATCAGGATTGACGTATATAATACGTCCCGTACGGGACGTAATAATATTCTTTAACCTAGTTAGTGACATTGCTTATATACTTTTAGTTATTTATTATGATCCAAATACTCTTGTAGGAAGAGCAGTACTCGCATCCTCAAACCCAATAAAACTCATTGCATTATTGGCAGTTGCAGATTTAACAAGTAACCTTTCACCAGGTCCAATTACAACAGATGTTGTCTTATCTATGTTATTGGCAGAATTTGATTTTCCAATAATAATATAATTTTCATTACCAACAGCAGCAGTTGCAACATCAACACTACTTACAGTAACTGTTGATCTTGTTGCTGTATTACTTGCTGGTACATCCTGAAAAGTATCCGAACCCGCAAAATCAGCAGATCCAGTTCCTTTTATAACCCTTAAAGTTGTACCACTATAAGAACGAACATATCCTATAGGACCAGCAGTTTGTCCTGTTATAGTATAGGTAGTACCACCAACAGTAAATGTATCAGTAGAATTAACTAATGTACCATCCTTCTCATAGATATAAAATTCTGTATATTCAACGTTTGTAGTAGTTTGGAATTGACGATCTGTACCACCATATGCTGAATTTGCAGCAGTACCAGTAGTACCTTCATAGAAATATAATGTTGTAGGTGTAGTACTCTGACTAAAGTCATATTGAATATAAGCACCACCAGAACCTGCTGTGCCATTGGTAGTTTTACCAGTGGTAAATTCTGTACCATCGTCAGAGTTACCAGCAGTATTATCAGGACCCCATTCACCATTTACTGTTGTTGAGAATTTAAAATCCTTACTCGCCATTGATCCATCAGAAACATCAAAACGATATACTCTATCAGAGAATAATATCATATTGGTACCATCAAGGTTTAGATCATATGTTCCACCAGCAGTTGTACTAGAAAAAACAAATTCCTGTACACCTGTAGCAATACCACCACTAGAAATAGTTGCAGTTGCACTTCCACTAGAAGTAAGACTATCACCAGCAGCAAATTCTGCTCCACTACCATTAATAGTTGAAGGACCAATAAAGATCACATTCTCACCTTTACCAAATACCGTTGCAACTGTATCATTAGGAGAAGTACCTGTAGATACTGTCTGACCAACTTCAAAAGTACCAGTTACAGATTCTATACTTATTTGTCTTATTAAAACATCTTTAATATAAATTGTCGTTGTAGGTGGAACATAAAATGATTCCCAATTAAATTTCTTCTCTCCATCATCAGTCGTAATTAATTGTCCACCAAAAAATCCTGCTGCTGCTGTAATTGGAGTATTGACTGCTACTCTATATCCAGATATAATATCTCCCTTATGAAGTTTATATGTACTTGCATCAAGTGTTAATTCTTGATCATAATCTTTTATAGCAGCATCATATGCTGCACCAGTTCCATCATTTACTACATTAAGCACTGCACTTGCCGAGGCATTAATCGGAGCAGAGTATAGAGTAGCAAGTGAATTGCCTGGTTTAAGTTGTCCTAAGATTCCTTGGTCTGCCATAGCTATTAATTAAAAACCTGCGTAAAAGAATTGTTGTAATCGGGTCATACCCGTTAAGTTTTGTGCTCCAATACCAGCACCAAAGTTTACGTCATCTAAAGTAACGTTTTCGGTAGATAATAAAGTAGCATCTGCATCTGGGAACCTAATAGTTCTAGGAGCAGATAAGTTATCAGTATTTAAAGTAGCAGACCCAAGTTGATTACCTGTTGCTTTAAGAACAGGTGCATATAAAGTTTTACTCTTTAATTCTTGAGTTGCATCCTCTGTAACAAAAGTATTATTACCTTGATTATTTAGATCATTTGTTGGTGGAACTTCAAAAACCTGATTTGATAATGGGTTTTGATTAGCAACATTAAATGTTATCTTCTTTGATCCATCACTTGTATCCTGTAAAACAAGAGATTCTATTGATTTATTCTGAAGTACTTGTGTTGCATCAGTACCAACCATAGTAACGTTAGTATCAGGTATTGCTATTGTCCTATCTGCTGTTAATGCATCAGTATTAAATTGAGCAGAACTTGTGCCAACGTCAGCATTAGCAGCAAGTTTTGGATTAACAAAAGTTTTATTTAATGATGTTTGTTCTGCTTTAGTATCAAGTAAAGTAGATGAGGTAGCAGTAGGTTCTAATGATGTTGTTACTGTACCACCATCAGGTAAGAAATATGATCTTCTAGTACCAGAGGTTTCTGACCAATTAATTTGAAATATTGCTTCTTCAGTATTATCTACAATAACAAAATTATCCTCATCAATAAGAAGAGTTTTATTCGTTAATGTCTGAGTTGTATCAGCACCTACAATAGTAGTTCCATTACCTTGAGTAATAGCAGGGAATGTAAAAATACGAGTATTAGTTCCCGTACCAACGTTACTTACCTCAAATCTTGCTTTTGGACCTTGTGCATCTTCAAGAATAAATGTTTGATCAGATACCACAAAATTACCAGTTACCTTAACAGCACCAGTTCCTTTAGGAGATAATACAATATCAGCATTTGATGCAACATCATCAACAGCAGTCATATACAATGATACACTACTATTTCCATTATCCAACCTAGTCATATAAAGACCACCATCACCAAAAGCAATACCTATTTGATCGTACGCATTCTGATATAGTCCTGAATCTCGATCAAGGTCAAAACATAGACCAGGATCTGTTTTTGTTCCTTGCCCTAAACCTTTAAATAATTGATTTACTTTTGCCTTTCTGTTAGGAATCAAAGGGTCAGATACAACAACTGGGAGAATCGCTTCTCCCGATAAGTTGGAATCTGAAATTGTTTCTAACTGAGAAATCTTTCTGGTTCCCACGAATAATCACACTTATTGCTACAGGTCTATTTATACGGTAACAGAGTCGCTATTGTTGAGTAGAGTGTTATAAAGATCACTTGCCCTTTCTAGGCAATCACTATGGTATTTAATTTTTGTTTCTAACTCACATAAAAGATCTTGATAACAAACATCTACATCACTCTCGATATACTGATCAAGTACATCAGATAGAACATTTCTAGTAGATGCAGTTCCTGGTAATTGAATTAAATTAGTCATAATGATACCTCATTGTAAAAAAGAAAGTTGTCGTTCAAGTTCATACTTGACTGTATACAATGGTCCTTCCATTGCCTTTGCCCACTTATTACCCTTTATTGTAGTGATAACACTATCAATTTGTATTAGAGCAATTTCAGTAGCAGCTTTTGATGTACCAAATACTCCAATATCATTGTCGATATCTTCATAATTTGGATCTTCTATCCTCCTCCACTCTTCATTTGGCATTTTTTTCCTCTTTGATATCTTGGTGCAATCTTTCTAATGCCTTAATCACATCTGGAGTTTCCTCCCATTCCCAAGTCGATTCACGACCTTTTTTGTCCACTGTTTTAAACGATTTTTTAGTCATTTTACTCCTATTTAAATGGTGGTCCTTGAATCCAAGCAACTAAAGAAATACGTTTTCCTGATGTTACTGGGTTTACTTTATGTGGTAACCAAGAAGGGAAAATTATACATTCTCCTCTTTCTGGTTTATAAGATTTATGAAATATATTATCATACTCAAACTCTAACTCTCCTCCCTCATATTCATTAGGACCAGAAATAAGGAGAGAACAAGATAATTTTCTCTCCTTATTTGATCCACTTTTTATAACCGAATTACTAGTATCTACATGCCAATTATAATGATCTCTCTTATCTGCCGTATACACCGTTGACTGAACCTTAGAATGAAAATAATCTAAATCATATTCAAAATATTCATCATTCGCAGACATCATCATATTATAGATTATACCAGGTAACCATTCATCCCAATTAATCCATGCGTTCTTAGAAGAACGTACTTGTCCTCCTTGACCACCATCAACACCAGATTGTATATAAGGTAAAGTATCAAGATACTCTACTATAGATTCAATTAGTTTGTCAGGTAATTTTGAAGGAACCTTGTAAATGAGTTTATCGGTGAATGATTTCATGGTGGGCACTCTTTCTAGATAGAGATCTTTTGTACTCCCACCTATGTTGTTGCTAGATCGAAGTTTACTGAAAACGTCTTTCTAACCTCATCACTCTTATGAGGAGTAACACCATGTAACATATGACCAGGAAAGAAAATAACCTCACCTGCTTCATAATCAACGTGATGTGTATTTTCGTATTGTAGCAGTTGTTTCATACTTTGGTCAAGGCATGTGTTGTTTCTGTCATAAAAGTAAAAACTTGAAAAATCTGGACCTTTATTAAAAAACATAACACACACTAAAGAATTTTCAGTATGATCGTGAATTTCCTGATATTGATTACGTTTATAAAAATTTATCCAAGGATTAAACATCTTATATCTAAAATTTCTACCAATATCCTTACCCCATATATCTAAACTGGGTTGTACTAAACTTTGATAATCTTCATATGATAACGGTATTCTATCACAATCACAAGTACTACCCCAATTAAATTTTGTATTATCAACATCCTTCTCAGTATAAGTTTCTATTTTAGAAAGAAACTCATCAAAATTGGGGATCTTATATCTCCAATAGAAATAAGATCCCCAAGCAACATTATAACTCATTTTAAAAATGTCCTCAAAAATTTTTCCTTAAAAACCTTGACACGTTTTTTTGCCTGGCGTAATTTTTGAGGTTTCAAGTGCCTCTTTGCCTCTTTTTTAGAATGGTGCTGCCAATTTGGAACTTTCATCGTCCTAATTTGCATTTGGTTCCTCAAATTGTTTTTTAAACTCTTCAACCTGATCAATTACTTCCTGATCTATAGGGGGACCAGATTGTATAACAGGAGATAACAAAGCAACAGAACCATCCTCTCTTTTAATTCTCCAAACAGTACGATTCCTTTCAGTCATTGTCAAAAGAAAGGAAAGATTTTTAACTGCTTCTTCTTCAGTTATTTCTTGAATATTAGTCATTTGTTATGCTCCAAAGCAGCAAACATGTAAGTAACCTGTTCTTCAGGCATTGTTGAAGAAATCATATGAACAGTTTCGGCAAAACCTTCTGTTCCCTCTTGATCCCATTTCCATTCAACAACCTTATCATAACCTTCTTCGTCAACAATTTTAATTTGACGTTTTGAAAAATTAATGAAAACGTGCTCCACGTAATGTTCCTCATCAGGTTCAAACATTATAGCATACTCCAATAAATTAGTTTAAGAAAATAGACGATCCTGTGATTGTCACAGCATCCTCTGCATTGATACCAATAGCAGATTCTGCCTTAATGGTGGTGTTAGATCCTGAATCAGTCTGGATAGCAGTTTCTACATCAACAAATAATGAACCTTCTACTACATCTACTGTAGCACCAGTATTTCCACATGTCAAGGCAAAAGGACCACTTTCGTTATTAATCGTATACTGAGGAATTGCAGCAGCAGTAGAACCATCTGGATGTAAGGTATCTACAATGCTACCATAAACCTCACGATATATTCCAGTTGTTGCTGCCTCTTTCTTCTCAATATTAATATTTGTTTGCTGAGTTAAAGTATTAAGAGTATAAGAATTTAATGCTGTATGAATTTCATCTCCACTATTATATTTCTGAGTTTGATACTTAGATTCAAAATCATTACCAGTTATAAACATTTTAGGAGCACCAATATTATATTCACTTGCTTCAAATCTAAGTGCTGCACCATTTACTGCAAAATCAACATCAGAATTAAATGATATAGTATGTTTTTGAATCTTCTCATTCTTTTTCTTACCCTTCTTATCCTTTAACTTAGGTGAAGCAGTAGCAGTGATAAACATTGCTCCACCAACTTCTAAATGGAAATCACCAGTAACCTTTAATCTATAATCACCATCAACAGTAGTATCACAATTAGCATCAACTAACTTACATTCATCACCATGAACTTCTTTTGTAAAATTACCAGCATAAGTTGTATGGTCAGCAACTAAAGAACCAGTATCACCTTTTCCACCAGTTTGTTCTTTTCTATAAGATTCACACTTCTTAGCAATCTCTTCCTCTGACATATCAGGATTTTGCTCTCTCATTGTCTTTCGACAAACATGTTTTGCAAACTCACTATTGTTAATATTAACAGACGTATGTGTAGTACCACTTGGTTTACGACTTATAGTTGCTTGCCTACCAGGTGTACCAACATGCATATCATATGCACCATTAATTTCAGTTTTTGCAGACGCTAAGAAAGGATCAACCTCATGTAAAATTGAATCAATTAATGATCCACCTTTACTATCACCACCACATGTACCTCTATCACTACCTCTAATTTTATTAATTTCTGCTAATTCTTCTTCAGAGCAATTAGTAGTACCAAATAAAGGGAACCATCCAGAATCATCTGTTCCTCCATCAGGTTTTCTATCACAATTACTCTTAATAAACTTCATAAACATTTTTAGAAGTCCAGCAAGAAGATCTACAGCACTCTCGGCATTTTTAAATAAGTCTGTTGCTTCTGAGAAAATATTATCTGCTTTTTTCCATTGATCTAAAACTTCCTTCGCCTCACCACCACCAGCAGAATCTATAGTACTAGTAACAGAACTAATAATACCTTGTGCCTTTGATATCATACTTTCTACACCACATACAATATCATTAATACTTTCATCTACTGCTTGATCTACAAATTCTGTTTGATCTATTAATCCATCCAAATAATCATCTAATATACCTGTTACAGTTTGAATAGGATTACTGACAAGTGATTGTAATTGACTATCAACTCCACAAAGAGAACCTAAAATCTCTGATGCTGCTTGTTGTACTGCTTGAAGAATAACAAAAGGTGTTCCATCTGCTTGTTCCTGTACATTAGATTCTTGCAAATCTTCTGCAAGGTTTGCCATTGATTTACGAATAGCAGCAGTAACCTGCGTCATAATACCACCAATAGCATTCTCTAAATTTGCAGTTAATTCTTCTTTAGTTACCGATTTACCTGTAGTAATATTAGTATATGTACCACTCTCATTTTTAACTAACGTAGATGCTGTCTGAGATATATCTTCTATTCTTCTTTTTAAATCTCTTTTTACATTCTTAACTGGTCCACCCACACCATTAGCAGAAGGTATAGGTTCTTCTGGATTCCTAGGTTTTAACGGATTACCACCACTTCCACCAAGTATAGTACCAATGTTAGAAGGAGATCCAGGTCCACCAGTAGTGGCAGACTTCATTGAAGGCATCTTAACTGTATTAGTCGGTCCTTGTCTTTTGAATCCTTCATCCTTACTACTTGCTTGAGAAGAATTAGGAAACATTGGATTCAATGAGGAAGCATTAGGAGCAAGTCCTGGTTCCATATCTTCACCAGTAAATGCAAACTTCTTCTTATCAATAGTATCATCAGATTTTTTAACTCTCATAACACCTATAACAATAGGCATTTGAGCAGATTCTCCATCCATGAAGAATCCCATAACAATAGCACCAGGTTGTAATTGACCTGATGATTCACCTTGACCGTCATTACCTGCTTGAGATGTATGTTGTAACACACTAGCCCAAGGTAAGTGCTCTGTAGGCAGATCTCCCGTTGTTCCTCCACGGAAATTAGTATAATATCCAAGCACACGAACTTTGACCCTACCTAACTCCATAGGATCTTCATTATCCTCTACTTCACCAACCCACCAGAAAAATCCGTCTTTACCAACGAAATTAATATTAGGTTCGTTTAAAATACCGTCTAAGGTGTCTGCCATCTTACTAGGGTTTTCTAATATTTATTGATTCACCTGAGGTGCTTCTGCACTAAAGTCATCTCTAGTCAATGGTTTTTTCTCTAAACCAGATTGATATGCTTTCATTACATCTTCACCCATAATATTAAAAGAAACAACAACTCTCTGTTTAGTACTTCTATTAATTGGTGCTTCATGTAAAATAGATGATGGAAATAATATAAGATCTCCTTCTCTAACAACTGGTTGGAAATCTACCAAATCTCCATTTGCAGGATCAGGGAATGGTGAGAAAAATCTAGTAGGTTCATGGGCAGCAGAATCATAATCTACATAAATTATTCCAGAATACCCAGTTTGACCATGATTATGTGGACCATGACCATCAAATCTCATAGATTTTTCATACCAGAGTGATGTTATATAAACTGGACAAGGATAATTCTCAGCAAAATCTTGCATATGAGGGCTAATTATTTCACCAACCGCTTCCATATATGCTGGTATCCCTCTTTCTCTATTCTCATAGAAATCGCTAAATCCGTATTCAAATGGTATTGCATCCATTAATACTTTCTTTTTGATTTCCCAGTTATCAATAGAGTACTGCTTATATGGTACTCTAAACATTGTAGTGCTATTGTTGCTCATAATTAAGAATTGCTGTACTTAGTGTTATTCTAGGACTATGGGGATAAGGATCATGATATACACCTTTCGGTATAAAGAGACTATCTCCAGGTTCTAATCTATGTATTGATTCATCATCAAACTTATATGATACAGAACCAACTGCCTGTGTAATTAATACATCCACTTTATCTTTGTGTCTGCCAAACGTTACACAGTCACTACCAAACGAAGTATATACATGACAAGTTTGAATTATATATCCCTTTTCTTTTAGTTCTTCTACTGAATCAAATATAGTTCTAGGTAAATTTTCATTATGCAATATCATTATAGGACATTTCCATTCCTTTGCATCTGCTATACCTATTTTAATAGTTTTTGTCTTAAATTCATTATCAATCTTTTTTATACAATCATCCCAAGTAACTAATTTAGCTTTTTCAGAATGATTTCGTGTTAATGTTACTCCTGGTTTTTCCATCATTTCACCTCAATTTCTAAACCAGCAAGACGTTCAAAATTACCAATCTTACCAGAAGGAAATGTATTAAATGCTATTGTATATCTGTCTTCTTTATCTGTATGGTCACCTACACTATGTTTTATCTGTGAAGGAAATAAAATTAAGTCACCAGCAATACATTCTTGATCATGAAAAACCATACTATCATTTGGATTACCAGATACTTTAATAGTTTGAATATCTTTATCTGTATAAAAATACCATTTATTTTCTATCCCAAGAGCAGTAGGAGTATTAGTATCATTTAAATAAAAAATTCCACTAATCATAGAATTAGGATGATAATGAGGATGATGATGTTGCATCATACCAGTTTTATTTCCCCAACACTGAGTTATTTTAATTTTTTCACAATGTAATTGTAAATCAACTCTAATTTCTTCTAAACATTGTTCAAACCAATTATATAACTTATGATATTCTTCCTTTTTGTGAATATCTGTACGGTCAGTCATAAAATTAAAATTATTCTTAACCCACTTTTCTGCCTTTAATAAATTAAAGGCACTAGAAAGTATCTCCTCATCACATTTAAACTTATAAAGTTTTTGAGGAAGAATATTAATAATTTCCATTAATTACCTGTAATATAATTCCAAATAACTTTCCATAATGACTTAGTAGCATTTCCTTGAATCTCATCAAAGATGTACATATTAAGTTTAAAAGCATAATTTGCCTCATCAACTAAAGCACGAATCTCAACATCATCTAAGTCCAAAGAATCTAAATCAGAACGATATCCATCTTTAAATTCTTTAGCATCAGGTACTCTAGGAAACTCATAAAACATTAAACCTGACCCTT
>MDSZ01101301.1_pt1 | contig 10229 bp, 5 predicted proteins | sample 811201 | NCBI WGS metagenome assembly MDSZ01 (sample SAMN05326647, study PRJNA326480) | marine metagenome | isolation source: seawater | place: Indian Ocean: North | collected 2010 | reverse complement strand
TATTCACGCACACATGCAGCGATTTCAGAGAGATAGTGGACTCTTTCTGGAGGAATTACGCCCTTGCGCTCACCGATTACTCCCATCGGTTCGCTAGCCTCGAATCCAACCATTGCAGCCAATTTCTGCCAAAGAATGTCGACTCCTGGGTCGGCGAATTGGCTGGCGATTGTTGCTACAACCGGCAACTCATGATCTTCGACATCGAACTTGTTTCTGTTGCGGCGAACCTGCTTACGAATTGCGCGCAGTGCATCTTCGCTTCCTCGCTTCTCATACTTGTTGAGGACCACAAGATCTGCTACATCGAGCATCTCAATTTTCTCAAGTTGAGTATGTGCCCCGAACTCTGCGGTCATCACATACAGCGAACGGTCTGAGACTGTGGTAATCGCATCGCTTCCTTGACCGATACCGCTTGTTTCACAGAAAATCAAATCGAAGCCCACTGCCTTTGCCGCCTCGATTGCCCGGTCTAGGTTTGCGCTGATTTCTGAACCACTGCCACGGCTTGCTAGCGAGCGCATGTACAGGTTGTTATTGGATAGTGAATTCATTCTGATTCTATCACCTAGAAGCGCACCTCCGGTTCGCTTTCTTGTCGGGTCAACACAGAGCAGGCAGACTTTCTTGTCAGGATTATCACGGAGGATTCTCAGCATCAATTCGTCCAAAAGACTGCTCTTACCAGCACCACCGGTTCCGGTGAAACCGATGACTGGGACTTCTTTGTCACTTGAGCGAACCTTCTCAACAATCGCTTTGAAATCTTCATCACTAGCGGATTCTGACATTGTTAGAAGGAGGCCAACCTTTGCCATATCTTCAGGAGTAATCGGTCCATCTAGGCTTGCAAGCCTGTCATCTGAAATCAAATCAACTGCACTTGCAGTTCCCATCAAATCATGAATCATGCCCATCAGGCCCATTGTTCGTCCATCTTCAGGTGAATAGATTCGTGAAATTCCACTCTCATGAAGTCCCTTGATTTCTGGAGGAGTGATGGTTCCACCGCCTCCGCCAAAAATTCGAACATGCTCGCAACCAGCCTCATCTAGCAGTTGTCGAATGTAGGTGAAGTACTCCATGTGTCCGCCTTGATAGGAGGTCAAGGCAACTGCATGTGCATCTTCTTGCACTGCACAGTCAACCACTTCTTTGGCGCTACGGTCATGTCCTAGGTGGATGACTTCAGCACCGCTGGTTTGTATCAAGCGACGCATTACGTTAATCGCTGCATCATGCCCGTCGAACAGGCTTGCTGCGGTGATAACACGGACCGGACCGGTCGTGGTTTCGAACACCGGCGCGTCATCGGACATGCTCCTACGGAGCATCGTTCTCTTCATCACGCTACCGCTTTGATGAAAGGCTTGGAAGGTAGTGCGAGTACTATGCGGCCGAGGTGGGTATTCTCTCCAACTGAAGTCGCGATTCTCGATGCTAATGCGGAGGCTTTAGGCGTCGATATGGATGAATTGATGGCCACAGCAGCAGGCCATCTTTTCCACGCACTAGAAGGGGCACCTCGCCCAATTTGGATCTTATGCGGCCCAGGAAATAATGGCGGCGATGGTTTCCGTCTGGCAACCATGTTGGATGACTGCAAAGTTATCGCAACACATGAGAAACAAAACAGTGCTTTGGCACAACGTGCTAGAGACGACTGGCAGGGCGTAACCCATACTGCTGATTCTCTACCTGATGAACAGCCTGCTGTGATTGTTGATTGTCTACTAGGAGCAGGGAGTATCGGCCAACCCAGAGGTGAGATACTTCGGCTGATGGAAGCAATCCCTGGCCGACCAATGGTTTTGGCCTGTGATATGCCGACCGGATGTGGAAGTGGCGTCTCATTCAACGCGTTTAGAACGGTCACTTTCGAAGCTCCAAAATCCAACATGATCGACGAAACAGGTCGGTTGCTTCCAGAGGTTGGAGACTTACTTATCTCCCCACTAGGATGGCCAGAAGAAACACTCGACCCCGGCCCTGGTGATTTGTTACGCTACCCTCACCCCACCGATGGCCAAGTCAAAGGTGAACGTGGTCGAGTTCTGATAGTTGGAGGTGGGCCATTCCACGGAGCCCCGATTCTTGCAGGCATGGCCGCAGCAAGAATGGGTGTTGATTTGGTCCACGTAGCCATGCCTAAGGCCGCATCTGCCAGAGCAAAATGGCCGAGTGAGTTAATCCCTGAAGAAATGACAGATGCGGAGATAATCACCGACCCATCTTCAATTGTAAAGAGGTGCTTGACCGGCCGAGGGGTGCAAGCGATGGTAATCGGACCCGGCATGGGTCATGATGTCCAATCACTCGATGCTGTCAAGATGATACTTGAGTCAACTCCTGCGATTCCAAAGGTAATCGATGCGGATGCAATCAGGGCACTTGAGGGATGGCCTCAATCCCTCAAAGGAGTGGTTACTCCGCACCAAAAGGAGTTGGAAAATTGGATTGGCGATCTCGAAGCAGCCCCTGATTTACTAGCGGGTTCGGGTGAAAACCGAGTGATTGTCAGGACTGGAGCAAAGGACATCATCGTCGGTTCTGCAGGGCGCGGAGGAATTGCCGAAGGTGGAAATCCGCGCATGGCAATGGGAGGTACTGGCGACTTGTTAGCGGGGTGCATCGGTGGACTGATGGCCCTTGGAATCTCACCTTGGGGAGCAGCGAGATTAGGAGTGCATCTAATCCGGAAAGCTGGTCAAATGGCTGAAACACTTGGCCCGGGAATTGTGGCAGAAGACATTCCACCATTTCTTTCGCGTGCTTTGATTACAGGACCGGTTCTTCTCCATCCACGAGTGCAGGAAGACCCTTCTTCTTCCTGATGTAATCGGTGTAATTTCCGTAATACTTGGTCACAATTCCGTCTTGCAACTCCCAAATTTGGTTGACTACTTGATCAAGGAACCATCTATCGTGAGAAACCGTCACAATACCGCCCTCGTATTCCTTCAAAGCCTCCTCCAGAGTCTCTTTAGCATCCATATCCAAGTGGTTTGTAGGTTCATCTAACAACAATAGATTGTTCTCTTCCAATAGCAGTTTGAGCAAAGCGATTCTAGCTCTTTCTCCTCCGGATAACTTACCGAGAGGAGTGGTCACCTGTTCCTTAGCGAATTGGAATCTTCCTAGTGCGGCACGGATGTCACCATATTGCATATCAGGGCGTAGAACCTCAACTTGCTCTACTGGATTTAGCTTGAAATCTAGAGTGCGATGGTCTTGGTGATAATATCCAATAATTGCACCAGGAGCAAGATCTCTCTTACCATCATCAATCTCTTCTTCACCGATAATCAACTTGAGAAGAGTGGTTTTTCCTTGCCCGTTTCCACCAACAATTCCGATGCGGTCACCCTTGGAAATTTCCAAATCCTGCGAGTCGAGAATCGGTCTTTCCAAACCATCGAATCGCTTGCTTGCATCGATGAATTGGATGATATCATTACTGCTCTTGTCCGCTGCTTCAAGATTGAATCTCAGGCCCTTGCGTTGTTTTGGCTTACGTGCCTTAAGGGCCTTGAGTTCTTGTTGCAATCTCTGAATCATCTTATGTTTTGCAGAGATAGATTTGTCATACTTGTTAGCAGACTTCATCGAACGAAGTGCACCTTGAGTGCTGGAAATTTTCTTCTCTACCGTTTTGATTCTATCATCTAGCGCAGCGAGGAAATTTGCCTTTTGTTTGAGATACTGGGAATAATTACCCTTGAAATTCCAATTTCTTAGATTGTCTATCTCAACAATTCTTGTACAAACTTGGTCGAGGAAATAACGATCGTGAGATACAATCAATTGTGCGCCCTTGAAGTCATTGATGAAATCTTCAAGCCATTCTGTTGTTTGAATATCTAGGTGGTTGGTAGGTTCGTCGAGGAAGATTACATCCACTCCTGCCAATCCAACCAATTGTCGAGCCAGAGCAAGTTTTGCACGCTCTCCTCCAGAGAGGTTGTTCACCTTCATGTCCATAGGATGCTGGTCAAGACCAAGACGTTCTAGAATCGCTTTTGCGATACTGGCAACATTGCCACCACCTGATGCCCCTAGCATTGTTTGCAACTCTGAATAACGGTCCATTACCGGTTGCCAATTTCCTTCATAGAATGTAGGGTCAACCATCTGTGCTTCGATTGCAGCAATCTCTTCTTCCAATTCTTGGAACTGTCGACCCTTTCGACCCAACTCTTCTTCGATTGTTGAATCGTCTTCGATGTCTCTAATCTGAGTAAGATATGCTATGCGTATACCGCTGGCAAAATCAACCTCTCCAACATCCTGTTTTTGTTCAGAAATAGTGTTCAGCAGAGTGGTTTTTCCAGCGCCGTTGTGACCGACTATTCCAATGCGGTCTCCCTCGTTCACAATCAAGTTGATGTCTTGAAGGACAGTTACCGGGCCAAAGGCACGGTCGACCCCCTCGACCTTGATGAGTTCACGGGACATGAACCGAACCGGCAACATCTCGCTTATTGACCCACCGTTGTAACTAACAAACTAAGGCCATTACAATCGATATTGGAAAGTTGCAAAACACTAGCAAAATCAACTCCTAACCGTATCATTTCAACCGAAGACAATATACCGTCATATGTGCCGTCGCTTCGGAGAAGAGCATTCATCTCCGGTGGAACAGATGGGATGCAAACGCGACATCCGTCGTGCCCCGGCCGTACGCGACCGAGGCACCGAGGCCGACCTGCAGACGCGCTTAGATGCAGGTGCCCAAATTTGGGTAGTAGGAGATCTTCATGGACATTTAGCCACATTCAGAGCTTTAGTCCATAGGATGAGATTGCAAAAGGAGGACCGAATTGTCCTATTGGGCGATATGATCGACAGAGGCCCTGATTCTGCAGGGTTGATCAAATACATTCGTGAGCACCCGCAAATTATTGCTATCAAAGGCAATCACGAGCAGATGGCAATCCAATCATTACAAGGCCAAAGTATCGAATTAAATTCTACCTGGATGGCAAAGGGAGGCGCTTCCACTTGGGGATCATATATTGTTCAAGCAAATGGCGACTTGCACGAAGCAAAATTGAGATTCGCTGAGGATTGCGCTTGGTTCGCCGATCTTCCAAGCCATGTGGTTCTCGATTCATGGCGTCTTGTGCACGCAGGATACCATCCTAACATAGACATGGATGAGCAAGATGAGAAGACCTTGTTGTGGATTCGTAGAGCTTTCTTCAAGCACGATGAGGCAATAGATCCTCGACGTTGCATCATCTTTGGACACACACCAACTACCAAGTTTGGACGGTCAGGACACCTTGCAGATTCCAAGGTATCTCTTGATGATGGGCGACCATCTTGGAAAGCAATAGACACCTGTGCTTACAATCAAGACAATCCTTGTATTGCCGCATTTGATTTGAATTCTGGAAAATCGATCCGCCAGAAAACCTTGCGCAGTGAGCGCTGGTGGTTGCGAACCAATACACGTGAATCTCCAGTCGCAGAACACTTCGGATTAGCGGAATTACGCCGGCGTGCACGCAAAGCCGACGCTGCCAATGAGAAGGCTCGAAGGCGCCTTGCGATGGCAGGAGTTACCCGGCGAGTCAAAGGTCCGGTATCGTTCAGGGTCGTTCGTCGTAGTTTACCTCTTGTTGACCGGATAACTCCGCTATCAGGAACATATGTTCCGGATTCCTACGTAAACTCGGTTTAAATCGCCTAGATGATACACAAACATACTTAGGTAAACAGGTAGATTGTGGTTCATGGCGGGAGAAGTCGACCAAAGAAGTCAGAGCGCAGCCGAAAGTCTAGTCAAAGCAACGATTGCTGTACTGGATAATGTCAATATTCAGGCTCACCTCGACAGGGCCTCGCAAGAAACCGCCCAAAGATTAGGTGCAAGCCGTATCAAATATGTCTCGTGAGTAGGCATAAGAGTCATGTCCTTCACTCGTTGAGGACCTGTCATGGATTGGGCAGCGATATCAGCAGCTGCCGCATTATTCATCGCAGGAGCAACCTCGCCCGGACCATCTCTTGCAGTAGTTCTTCGTAACACCATGATCGGTGGAAGAGGTAGAGGGCTTGCTTGTGCAATCGGACATGGCATAGGATTCGGATTCTATGCAGGAGCGGTTGTCTTTGGCTTGGTAGCCTTGATGGAAAACAATCCTGATGTCTACTTGGTACTACAAATTCTTGGCATTGCTTTCCTAACCTATCTCGGAGTGCAAACCTTGCGCGCTGAATCAAAAGAGATAGAAGAGGTAGATTCCAAACGTGAAGGATTCATCGAGGGTTTTTTCATCGCATTCTTGAATCCAAAAATTGCAGTGTTCATGTTAGCAGTTCTCGCAACCGTACTGAATGCAGGAATGGCGGATGAGACCAAATGGGTTATTGCAATACTTGGAATGACAATCGACACGGTTTGGTATGTTCTGGTCGCACTAATCCTATCGAATTCGAATATCCTGCTGAAGATTCAAAATAATCAGAAAGCGCTCAATATCATCACAGGGGTATTGATGATAGGCTTGGCCATCTGGGCAGCAATCAAACTTGCAGGAGATGTGGTTTGATGCCCGAGTTACCCGAAGTAGAGACTGTGAAAACCGGTTTGTCTAGGTCTTGGATTGGGCGTAGAATCGAAGGTGTCGAACTCAGACGCGAGGGATTGAGATTCCCGTTCCCAGAAAATCTAGACACCGATTTGACCGGCCGTACAATCAAAGATATTCGTCGTAGGGCAAAGTACCTGTTGATCGACTTAGACGATGGCTCGACCATGCTCTCACACCTGGGAATGAGTGGACGTTGGACGATCGACGCCAGCGATAGTGAAGGCAAACACGACCACGTAGTGTTGCACCTAGACGATGGTAGTATGTCGGTATACAATGATGCTCGAAGGTTTGGAGTTCTCGATTTATTCCAAGGCGACTCTCACAAACTTCTCGACCATCTTGGCCCAGAACCACTTGGAGACTGGACGGCAATTCACCTCCATGAAAAATTAGAGAATAAGAAAACTGCAATAAAAATCGCAATCTTAGATCAACGAGTTGTTGTTGGAGTTGGAAACATCTACGTCTGTGAAGCATTGAATCGAACCGGTATTTCACCTACACGACGTTCCTGTGATGTGACCTTAGAGGAATGTGAAAGATTGGTTGCAGAGATCAAAGTAATTCTATCCGAAGCAATTCAGGCAGGTGGTTCTACCCTGAGAGATTTCCAAGCTGTCGACGGAACGCTTGGTTACTTCCCACATCAATTCAAAGTCTATGACCGTGAAGGAGATTCGTGCCATTGTGGAGGAACGATTCAACGATTACCACAAGGTGGAAGATCGACATTTTGGTGCCCATCCTGCCAATTGTAGAGCAGATTATTCCTTTTCACTCTCTTCATCTTCCCATATTTGGTCGGTAGCATCATACTGGGTATTTGCAATAACTTCTTCCATTTTCTTAGAAATGTTGCCCATACGAACATAGCCTGCTACAATCAAACCAATAGCGATAATCAAGAAAAATACCCATATTGGGAAAGACGAAGTTTCTTCTTCATCTGAATCTAATAAATTACAAATGCCATCACTATCATCATCCCCTGGCACATCATTGGCGTCAAGATAGTTAGAACCACAGTCCTTCTCCAACTGATCAGTCCAACCATCATTATCATCATCAGGGTCATCAACATCACACCAGAAATCTACATCTCGGTCTTGAGGTATGCTGTTTGCATCGTCCTTGTCAGTTCCACAGAAGATTTCCTGAGAGTTTGTCCAACCATCAGCGTCATTGTCATCAGTAGGGAAATCCAATGGATCTTTAGGATCTGTACCATTTTCAATCTCTGATTTATCGCTTGATTGGTCACCATCATCATCCAAATCTTCAATCAGTCCAGTCATTGATTCACCAAATATCTCATCTGGCAATCCATCCGAATCCGTATCCAAAAATGCGGAGGAGTCATCTGGGAATGCGTCAGGGCCTGCTCCACAAATCCAATCTCCTCGGATAGTAACATCTACTTCACCATCGCAAACTCCATCTCCGTCAGTATCTGGCATTTTAGGGTCTGATTTTGAAATCTCTAAACTCTCATTGAAATCTGAAAGTCCATCTCCGTCATCGTCTTCATCTTCAACCAAAGTTGTGTTGAAGCCATCGCGAATCACATCCGGCAAACCATCGCCATCAATATCTGCATCTGCAGAAGGATCTGTAGGGAAGTAATCATATCCACTGGTACAAATTTCTACATCGCCATATGTTACATTGATTGTCCCATCGCATACGCCGTCACCATCAGTATCTGCTAACAATTGGTCGGTAGCAGGGGATGATGATTGCTCAAGGATATCGCTCAGGCCATCATTATCGTCATCACTGTCTTCGGTCAAGAAGGACGTTGTCAAGCCTCCAAAATCATCGGGCATTGCATCCCCATCTGTATCTATCAAGACTGTAATTGGAATTGTAATTGAATCGGGAGATAATGTTGTATTTGCCCAAATTGTGACATTAACATCACTTACTATTTGTTCGGTAACTCCTGAAATTGTTAAATTCGTAGAATCAAAAATCAATCCTGTTGGAAGTTCTCCTTCTAATTCCCATGTGGTGACGTTCCCTCCGATGTAGGTTAAACTCACTATGTCCATAGCAATATTTTCTACAAGGATTAGTTCAGATTGTGAAGCTACTATGCCCAATGGAGGAGGAGCGATTTCAATGGTAATTATATCCGAGTCCGAACCTTCCGAATTGTTTGCCCAAACAGTATATGATTGCTCAGATTGGTTTACTCCAGGGATACCAGAGATTGTCCCATTATCAAAGAATAGTCCTAAAGGAAGTTGGGGGTCGATACTCCATGAATCGATTAACCCTCCATTACTATCAGGAACTAAATCATCCATCCTGATGTATTGTGTCAACTCAATCGAAGGATCTTGGTATACAATGTTTGGAGGTTCTTCAGTGATATTTATTGTAATGTCGAACGAGTAATCACCTGCAGAATTATTGCCCCATATAGTGAATGTAGTAGTAGGTTGATTCTCTGTAGGAGTGCCACTTATTTGACCGGTTGTAAAATCAAAATTCAAACCTGATGGCAGATCTGGAATTATCTCCCATGATTCAACAATTCCTCCAAGTGAAATCGGTAATGAAGTAGGCATGGCGTGTAATCTCATCAGATTAAATTCTGATGGCTCATAACTAAACTCTGGTGCCCCAACTACTTCTATGAACATGGTTGCAGATGCTGATTCTAAGCTAGTATTTGCCCAAACAGTATACTCTGTCGTATTTTGTACAACTATTGGAGTCCCGCTCACTTCACCAGTGACTGAATCAATCGTAATTCCAGTCGGCAAATCGGGGTATACGCTCCATGTTGCTTCAGCAATAATTCCTGTAGAATTCTTGACCGAATATAATTCGTAACCATACCCTGAGTTATCTCCTCCCGAACTAACATACAGCGTACCATCAACTACTGTCAAATCCGAATTGCCCGGATGTCTCAAAAATTGACCGGGAGAAAATTCTCCGAAGATAGTTGTGCCATTGACTGTCCCATCGGTCCGATACCAGTTTCTGTCGCCTTGATTTGGAAGTAACATGATGAAGTATACGTATCGACCTGCACTTACCAATGGATTCGCTTGATTGCACTTCCAAGCGCCCTTAGCAACTGTAGAAACTAGTTGAGTCCCATTTACTGTACCATCACTCTTCCAGAATTGATAACCTATACTTCCATTTTTGACATGTCTTCCATAAAAATACACATTCCCATCATGAGCATGATAAGTCATGTATTTTGGTTTCCCACAGTGCCCACAGTCTACAGAATTATTCCCTGGAACTATATCGATTATTATTGTGCCATTAGCAGTTCCGTTACTAAAAATCAATTCTTCACCAATATTTGGATCGGTACCTGTATTGGCTCTCATAAACAAATTATCTCCAGCGGCTGTTAAGTCACCGACACTGCTAAGTTGCAATGAAGTAAGTTTCATAGTACCGTTTTGGGTTCCATCACTAACGTATAATTCACGATTGGAATTTTTCCTTGCTACAAAATACAAATTTTCACCAGCACCAATTATACCTCCATATGTAGTGCCTGAAGTACCTGGATGTATCTCAATTGCAAGTTGTGTACCATTTGTAGTGCCGTCACTTGTCCATATTTCATTTCCATGTACACCATCATTA